>Ga0137465_1000007_pt1 | contig 231485 bp, 196 predicted proteins | sample EasRivERMGT828_2_FD_104906 | JGI IMG/M metagenome (GOLD analysis project Ga0137465, IMG submission 104906) | Soil microbial communities from meander-bound floodplain in the East River, Colorado, USA - East River MetaG ERMGT828_2 | ecosystem: Environmental > Terrestrial > Soil > Floodplain ... | reverse complement strand
CGTCGCACCGCCTTTCATCGCGTTGTCTCGAGTCGTCAGGTTGAGCTTCGACAACTGCATGGAGTCGCCGTGGCATTTCAGGCAGTTTTCGGCCAGGACCGGCTGGATATCATGCGAGAAGGAGACTGCGTTTTGAGGTGTCTGCGCGCTGAAGCGCTGCGTTCCCGTAAAGCCGATCGCCAGTAAACAGATGAAGGTTGCCAGAATGATCCGTTTGCTCAAGTGCCCCTCCGCTAATGTCCGCGTGGAATTACCTGCAGATTCTATCCTCTAGGCCTAGAAACTCAAGACAATGTTACGGTTAAGTCGTCCTGAAGGTTACAGAAGGCAGAGTCTTTCGTAGAGTGAAAACGGAGCCGCCTTCGGGCCGGGACCGCCACTCCACTTTGGCGTCGATCAGGCTGGCTCGCGAACGAATATTATTCAGGCCGCGACCCTCCCGGGTCTGCGCGTTACTCCAATCGAAGCCTTGACCGTTATCTTCGAGCGCGACCAGAAGATCGGCGCCGGCAATCTCGACGCTAAGCCGGACTTTTGTCGCCCTGGCATGACGGCCGACGTTGCTGATGGCTTCCTGGAGGATTCGATAAATCTGAATCTCGTCCGCATCATCAAACGCAAGGCGTTCGAGGTCGTCGTCGGCTTTGAATTCGTACTCAACCTTTTGATCGGCCGGCAAGTGGGCCACCATGTCGGCGAGCGCCCATTCGAGTGCCGCGGCCAATCCGACGTTGGCCAGGACCGACGGGCTGAGGTCTTCGCAGATATGTCGAATCTCAGTGGAGATGGACTCAATCTCGCCGCGAAACACGATTGGGTTGGGTTCACTCTGGGCGGGCATGCGATCGGTGAGAAGAAGCAGGCGCCGCAGGTCCGATAACGTTTGATCGTGCAGATCGCGGGAAATGCGCCGCCGCTCGTTTTCGGTTTCGTTTGCAAGCTGGCGGCGGGTTTCGGCCAGTGCGGCGTTGCTCTGAGTGAGCAGACGATTTTTTTTGTACCCGTACCCCAACGCCACGAGCGACCAGCCCAGAAGAATAGAGAGCGCCGCGCTCATCCACGGGAATGGCGCGCCGGCAACATTGAAGCCGAATGTGAGCGGCGCCGACGGCGTCAGGTCGTTTCCGAACGCCGTAGCCGTTACTTGATAACGACCTGGCCTGAGGTTTTCCATGACGAACTGCGAATCTCGTGCGACCCGCTCCTTGATAATCTTGCCGTCGTTGTCCATTAGGCTGAACTCGTACTGAAACTGTTCCGGAAAAGTACGGCTGCTGATGGCGGCCACTTCCAACAGCAAACTGTTTTGCGGATATTCCAGATTCAGGCCGTCCTTCAATTCATCGGTCGGAAACGGGCGCTGACCCAGGATGCGCGTTGCGTGCAGCATCGGAGCCACGGCGCCCGGTTCGTATCGTGCAATGCCTCGATTCGTTCCGAGCCAAAACGACTCTTTGCCCGACGCCGAACCATCACGTAGAAGGGCGAAGACGCTGTCTGAAGGCAGGCCGTGCTCCGTGTTGAATCGGGTTACGATCGTCCGATTTGATTGAAGAAGAATTTTGAAAAGACCGTTGCCGGCTGTCGCGCACCAGATTGCTGTTGCCGAGTCGTTTAATGCGGTGACGAGGCGCCGGACATCGCTGCCGGCCACGATCTCCTCGAGTTTGTTTAATCGGTGCACGAAGACGCCGCGCCCGGTTGCGAGCCACAGAGATCCGTCTTTCGTACGTTCCATGTCCCAGACCGGGCTTCCCTTGAGTTCGGCCAACGATTCATCGGGCTTTACGCCGGACCCATCGAATACGAACACGCCGGCTTGCGCGGTGCCGATCAGAAGTCGGGCGTCGCCATCGGTTTGAAGGCTGACCAGATTGCGTTCCGGTGCATCCGCTGTTTCGGGCGGCCATACGTGCGTCCGTCCTGTGCCATCGAGACGTTCCAGGCCAAATCCGAAATTTGCGAGATAGGGCAGGCCCTGGAATTCAGCAATCGCTCGGACGCTGTCCGCCGCGCGAATCTCCTGCGTGTCTCTGTCGACGCGAGTCCATTCGCGAAACAAACCGCCGGATGCGCCAACCAGCAGGCGTCCGTCGCGGTCTTCGAAGAGCGTATGAATCGCCCTGCCGGCCATGGCTTCGACAGGCTGCCAGTTGGCCCGGCCCGCCTCACGCACGAACAGCCCGCGATTCGTGCCGGCCCACCAACTGCCGTTCATCGACTGAAAAAGCGAGCGCACGAAGTTGCTTTCGGGGTGACTGGACAGTGTTTCGATGTGGGGACCGCCGGGATCATAACGACACACGCCCCGATCGGTGCCGAACCAGACGACGCCCTCGCGATCGATGAATACGAAATAGATGTTGTTGGATCGGAGCCCGCCTGCGGTGTTCTCAAAAGTGAAGTGTGCGAGTTCACGAGAGTCGCGGTACCAGAATGCGCCCTGGCCTCGCGAGCCGGCCCAGAGATCGCCTCGCGAATCGAAATCGAGGGACGTCACGGTCCCGGTGCCTGCGCCTGTCTTGCCAGGCTTCAGCAGGTCGCTGCCATCGTAGAGTCCACTATCGCCTTCCGTCGTCTCGGCGCCAAACCACAATCGACCGGCCCGATCGAGTGTTAAACCGCCGATGAAAAAAGGCCGCGGGCGGTTGATGATCTCCTTGATGACTCGTCCGTTCATGGTCAACAAACCGCGGCCCCGCGTTCCGATAATGATCCCGTCATTCGCTATCGCGAGGCTGGTCAACGGCAGCGGCGCGTCCGAAGCGAGCCGGAGCAGAGCGGTGTCTTTGGGACCGATGGATTTTACACGAACCGTGCCGTCCGAATTGTTCTCCAGGGTGAAGATGTGCCCTTGCTCGGTCGCCAGCAGCGTCGGCCCATGCTCGCGCGACACGATCGTCGTGATCGCTTGCCCCGCAGTTTCAGGGATCGCTCTGAACTCGCCGGCGATGACTCTGGCCGCGCCGGAGTCCGTGCCAACCCAGAGGACGCCATTGCGATCCGCTTTCAGAGCGCGGATCTGAGTTCCAGGCAAACCTGGATGGACGATCTTTTGAGTCCTGCGGCCGTCGTATTTGGCGAGACCGCCGTCAGTACCGAACCAAAGCACGCCGTCGGCATCCTGGGCGATGGCGCGAACATGATCCGATGGCAATCCGTGGAACAACGTGACAGAGCCCCATTGGTGAAGGTTGATGAGATCCTGAGAGGCGGCGGGCGCGGCAACTAAACAAAGAGAGACAATTCCCGCGAGCCACCGATGCGCGTGGGTCGCGCTACCTTCCTCCACGTTTTTGCTCTTCGCTGAAACGTTTGCGATCGGATTCGAGCCAGCTTTCGAGGGCAATCGCCGCCTTGTCGAGTTCATCGCTGTTGATCAGGCCGCGGCGAAGCGCCTCAAAGAAGGCACGGGTGCGGATGTTGTAAGCAAGTTTGTCGTACGAGTCGTCGGGTGAGATGTCTGACGCGACGAACAACTTTTCGTAGAGCGTCGCCAGCCGGCTTTCGACACCACGTTGCGACAGGCTGCATTTGCGGGCGATCGCCCAGTTCGAAAGTCCGAGTGCGAGATAGTACAGCGCCTCCGCTTCGAATTCGGTCAGCAGCGGCCGCTTGAACGAATCCTTGAATGCGGGGTCGATCATGTCCGCGCCGTCCTCGAGCACCGCCGCGACAAAGCGCAGGAAGCGCGACTCCGGATTGTTCTTATGAATGAAGCCATACGCGGGCGGAGGCTGCACCGACTTCACAATCTTTCGAATCTCGTTGATGTAAACCTCGTGCGGAAACTGCGTCCAGAAAATGATTCGTGCAGCCGGCAACTCGCGCCAGATCGATCGCGCGGCCTTCACTCCCGACAGGCGCGGCATCTGAATGTCGAGCACACACAGAGCCGGCTTGTGTTTTAACGCGAGCGCGACCGTGGTTTCGCCGTCCTCCGCTTCGGTCACAGGAGCATGTTTCGGAAACTCCCGCTCCAGCAATTCGCGCAGGTACCGGCGCTGCGCGACATTGTCTTCAGCAATCAGAATGGACATCGCTGCAGATGCTATTCGGGGAGGCCGCGTTATGCAATGTGGATAACCACATGTGGCTAACCACACCGTAGTCCTGTTGCCGACCGCGTATCGGCGAGACCGCCGAACGGGAATACTCCCCGACGAAGGGAGCGTCAAATGGTCGGACAGCAAAAGTGGATAGCGGTTTCTGTGGTGGTGTTGATGGGGATCGTTGCGGCGTTGGGATGGTACCAGTCGCGTCCGCGGCCGGATCTGGTGGGATTCGAAGTGAGCTCGCCCGGACGCACCCGCATCGAAGATCCCGAGGCTAAACCCGAACCGGTAACCGTTAGGTTCGGCGCCTCCGTGGCGCCACTTGCAGCAGTCGGCAAAGAGATCACAGCCGGTATCGAGATGATCCCGAGGTTCGAAGGAACCTGGAAGTGGGACACAGGCCATAGCCTGATCTTTACTCCGAAGACCGACTGGCCGATTGGCGCAGAGTTCGACGTTCGATTTGCGAAACGAGGTTTTGTCGCCGAACAGTCGCGGCTGCGTGTGTATGGTTTCACATTCCGAGCGGCGCCCTTCGTCGCAAGACTCGCCGATACACGCTTCTACCAGGACCCTCTTGAACCGGCTTCGAAAAAGATCGTTGCTACAGTGAATTTCAGCCACCCGGTGAACGCCGCGGATTTCGCAAACCGGATCGCGCTGCGCGAAGAGGGAAAGAGCGGCGGGTTCCTCGGTTTCGGCGCCAAGAACACGAAGGTCACGGTGACTTACGACAAGCTGAAGCTCAACGCACACATCCATTCCGAGGTGCTGCCGATTCCGGCAAAGCCGCTGAACATGAACCTGACGATCGAGCCCGGTGTGCGAGCCGGTGCCGGCGGCGACCCGACCGTGGATGCTCTGCGGCAAACCGTGACCGTGCCCGGGCTCTACAGCCTCGACGTTCAGTCCGCCGCATTGACCCATGCCGAGAATGATCGGCTTGAACCGGAACGTCTTATTGTCGTCAACCTCTCAGCCGACACGCACGAACGCGAGGTTCGTACCAGAGTTCAAGCGTGGGCTCTGCCGGTCTACCATCCCGAGAGCCCACCTGAAGAACGTAAACAGCCTTACACATGGAACGGCCCGCAGTTCATCGGTCCTGCGGAATTGAAATTGTCGAACGCTCTGAAGCTGACCCTTGTTCCGGGCGAGCGTGACAACGTGTCGCAGCATGTTTTCAAAACATCCGTGGATGCGGGTCGCTACGTCTACATCCGCGTTCAGAAGGGGGTCAAATCTTTCGGCGGATACGTGCTGGAAAAGGAATACGACCGCGTGGTTCAGGCGCAGGTGTTTCCGCGTGAACTGCGCATCGCGTCACAAGGCTCGCTGCTATCGCTTTCCGGAGAGAAGAGAGTGCCGGTCCTTGCGCGCGATGTTGAAGGTGTTCGGTACGAGATTGGCCGGTTGATGCCAATGCAGTTGCAGCATCTCGTCTCTCAGTCTCACGGTGCCTTTGCCAAGCCCGGCTTTTGGGGCGGTATGGATGAAAGCAATCTGACCGAGCGCTTCACACAGATTCAGACTGTGCCTCCCGGCCCGCCGGGCAAGCCGCACTACCTGACGCTTGACCTGGCGCGCTACCTCGAACCGGAAGGCGTCCCCCGCCGCGGAATCTTTTTTGTGCGGGTGGAAAGCTACGACCCCAAAACGAAAAAAACAACAGGCGCGAGAGACCATCGGTTGATCGTGGTGACGGATCTCGGAATCCTCGCAAAACGCGCGATCGACGGATCACAGGACATATTTGTCCAGTCGATCTCGACCGGACAGCCTGTGGCGGGCGCTACCATCGATGTCGTCACGAAAAACGGAGCCGCTGTCGTAACCCGGACCACAGATGCCGGAGGACACGCACGCATTCCCGACCTGTCGGCCTTTGACCGTGAGCGCGAACCCGCTCTCTATCTGGCGCGTCGTGGCGGCGACAGCTCGTTCCTGCCGCTGAATCGCGACGATCGTGGGCTGAACTATTCGCGATTCGACATCGGCGGGGTGACGAGCAGCGTCGACGCCGGCAAACTCTCGGCATATTTGTTCTCGGATCGCCGCGTGTACAGGCCGGGAGAAGAGATCCGCGTCGGCATGATCGTCAAAGCCGCCGACTGGACGCGCCCGCTTGCCGGTTTGCCGCTCGAGGTGGAGATCAGTGATGCTCGCGGCCTTCCATTGCGGGCCGAGAAAATCAAGCTCACACCCAGCGGCTTCGAGGAGTTTCGGCACACCACGTTCGAGACGGCTCCCACCGGCGACTACGTCGTCGCGCTCTACATCGTCAAGGATGGCCAGCGCCAGAACCAGATCGGCTCAGCGACGGTCAAGGTCAAGGAGTTCATGCCGGACCGGCTCAAGATGAATGTCCGGCTGTCGAACGAAGCCTCTGAAGGCACTGCAGGCTGGATCAAGCCCGAAAACCTGAAGGCGCTTGTTCACCTCGAGAACCTTTCCGGTACGCCAGCTGAAAACCGTCGCGTCAGCGCGTCGATGACGCTGGCGCCGGCCTTTCCGTCGTTCACCGCGTGGCGCGAATACCAGTTCTTCGATCCACAGTATGCGAAAGAAGGTTATGAAGAGCCGCTGGCAGATTTGAAGACCAACGAAAAAGGAGACGCGCAGTTCGACCTGAACCTGTTCCGCTTCGGCCGCGCAACGTATCGCGTCCATTTCGGTGCGCAAGGGTTCGAGGCCGACGGCGGGCGCGGTGTCTCCGCCGAAACGACGGCGCTCGTGTCGGATATGCCGTATCTCATCGGCTACAAGGCCGATGGCAGCCTCGACTACGTGTCACGGAGCAGTGCGCGCAGCGTGGAGCTGATTGCCATCGATCCTTCTCTGAAGAAGACGACGGTCAGGGAGTTGCGACTGCTCCGGTTCGAGAAACGATTCGTGTCTGTGCTGACGCAACAGGGCGACGGTACTTACCGGTATGAGTCGCGGGAGAGGGTAACTCCACTTGATGACACGGCCCTCGAGTTACCGGAGCGCGGACGCAGGCTCGCGCTGGCGACAGATACTCCAGGCTCATTTTTCTATCTGGTCCGTGATGCACAGGGCCAGGACCTTTCGCGCATTTCTTACCAGGTTGCAGGCAGAGCGAACCTCACGCGTTCGCTCGAGAAGAACAGCGAACTGGTGATTACGCTGAACAAGAAAGAGTTCAGTCCGGGCGAAGAAATCGAACTGTCGATTCAGGCGCCGTATGTCGGAGCGGGTCTGATCACGATTGAGCGTGAGAAGGTCTACGCGCATGCCTGGTTTAAGACGACCACAACCGGGTCGACACAAAGAATCCGCGTGCCGGGCGACTTCGACGGGAATGGCTATGTGAGTGTCGCGTTCATTCGCGATACCGCTTCCAATGAAATCTACACGAGCCCGCTTGCATACGGCGTCCAGCCCTTCTCCGTCAGTCTGGCGCGACGCACGCTGAACACGACTGTTCTGATGCCAGACCTCATTAAGCCCGGCGAAACGTTGCAATTGCGTTGCTCCACCGATCGCCCGGCCCGGCTTATGGTGTTTGCAGTCGATGAGGGCATCCTGCAGGTTGCGCGATATCGGACACCGGATCCACTTGGATTCTTTTTTCAAAAACGCCAACTGGAAGTCCACACTCTGCAAATCCTGGATCTCATTCTGCCGGAGTTTTCGCGCTTCATGGCGGCGGCTGCGCCCGGCGGCGATGCAGAAGCCGCCCTGGCGAAGTATTTGAACCCGTTCAAGCGGAGACGCGATAAACCCGTTGCGTACTGGTCGGGAATAAGGGACAGCGGCGCCGGCGACTGCCGGATCTCGTGGCAGATTCCGGACTCGTTCAATGGGACGCTCCGAGTGATCGCCGTTGCAGTCGCTTCAGACGCGATCGGAGTTTTTGAAAAGAAGGTCGTCTCGCGCGGCGATTTTGTCCTGACACCGAATGCGCCCGTGACGGTTACGCCGGGCGATGAGTTCGATGTCAGTGTCGGCGTAGGGAACAATCTGAAGGGCTCGGGCCAGGATGCCGAGATCGACGTGGCGCTCGCGCCTTCGCCGAATATGGAAGTGATCGGCAACTCGTCCGTGCGACTCAAGGTCGGAGAGTCGCGCGAGGGTGTGACCAGATTTCGAGTCCGCGCGAAAGACATCCTGGGTTCAGGCGCTCTGACGTTCACGGCAACTCGAGAAAACCGGAGTGCGAGGATCGCTGTTGAAGTTGGTGTGCGGCCCGCACAGCCGCATTTTGTCGAGCTTGCCGCAGGCACCGTGCGCGGCGGCAGCGTGGACGTGCCGGTCACGCGCGATCTTCATCCGGAATATCGCAAGCTCAAGGCGAGCATTTCAGCGATGCCGCTTACGCTCGCGCATGGCCTGGTCAGCTATCTCGAGAACTTTCCGTACTCATGCACGGAGCAACTCGTCAGTATGGCGGTGCCCGGGCTGATTCTGGCGGAACGCCCGGAGTTCGGCGTCGTGAAGTCGAAGGAGAATCGTTCGCTGGAGGACCTTATCACCGTGCTGCGCGCTCGTCAGAATGCCGAGGGCGCATTTGGTTTGTGGGCCGCAAACGAGCACGTGGTGGACTACGTATCGGTTTACGCGCTGCACTTTCTGATCGAGGCGCGTGAACGCCGTCGTCCCGTGCCTGCCGACCTGCTGACTAACGGCAATAACTGGCTTAAAAGCCTGGCGGCGAGTGAAGGCGGTTCCCTTGCGGACGAGCGTGTTCGCGCCTACGCGATCTATGTGTTGACGCGGCAGGGTGTTGTGACCAGCAACTTTGCTGCAGCCGTGCAGCAGCGGCTCGAGACGAATCACGCGAAAACATATACGCAGGACATTGCCGTTGCGTACCTTGCGGCGAGTTATCAATTGATGAAACAACAGCGGCTCGCGGAGTCGCTGATTGGCGGGATGCGGTTCAGCGCCTCGGCAGGCGTAGCGTCGGAAACCTATTTCGACTCGATGTCACGCGATGCCTCGTTGCTCTTCCTGCTTGCCCGGCATTTTCCTGAACGTCTTGGCAGGCTGAACCCCGAAATGCTGGAGTCTCTCGTCAAGGCGATTGCCGGTCGCAACTACAACACACACTCATCTGCGCAAACCATCCTGGCGCTCGACGCCTATGCCCAGGTCGCCGAAAAATTGCCTCCATCCAGTTTCACAGTCACGGAATTTTCGAGAGATGGAGCAGCGCGCTCGCTGACGCTTCCGCCGGTGTTGATCCCGAGCGCCGACTTCACACCGGCCGCCGGTCGCCTGCGATTCACGAGCAACGCTGCGCTGAATGCGTACTGGATGGTCGAGCAGTCGGGATTCGATCGCAATCCGCCGGCCAGAGAGATCAAGGAAGGACTGGAGGTGCTGCGCGAATACGTCGGGCCGAACCCGATCAGGATTGGTGACGAGATCGAAGTCCGACTGAGGTTCCGTGCGATCGGCCACACTCAGATCGACAACGTGGCGCTCGTCGATCTGCTGCCCGGCGGGTTTGACATGGCGCCGAACGGCCGGCGATCGGCATGGTTGGCGGAGTCTGTCGATGTTCGGGATGACCGCGTCGTTGTTTATGGCACGGTTCGTAATGAGTTTCAGGAATACGTGTATCGCATCAAAGCTACGAACGCGGGGACGTTCACAGTGCCTCCGGCGTATGCCGAATCGATGTATCAGCCGGGCATTCGCGCGCGGTCCCTTGGGTCGAAGGTCACGGTGGAGGGACGATGAAACCTGCGCTGGTGCGACGATCCCTGCTCGTCTCCGTTTTGCTTGTGTTGGGAATCCAGCTCTGGCCGAAGGCTTCGGTTCGAAGCAGGTACACGTCATCGGCGGCGGTTTTCGATGCGCGGGGAAAACTTCTGAGACTCACACTCGCGGATGACGATCGGTATCGCCTGTGGATTCCCCTCGACCAGATTTCACCTGAGATCGTTGAAGCGTTCCTGCTGAAGGAAGACCGCTGGTTTTACTGGCATCCGGGCGTGAATCCTCTGGCCCTCGCGCGCGGCGGATGGCAGACATACATTGCGGGCGGCAAGCGGCAGGGCGGTTCCACGATCACGATGCAACTTGCACGCATGATGGACAGGCGGAACACGCGAACAGCCACCGGCAAACTGTGTCAGGCAGGCCGCGCGGTGGCGATCGAGTTGATGTATTCGAAACGGGAAATTCTCGAGGCCTACTTAAACCTCGTTCCATACGGAAACAACATCGAAGGCGTCGGCGCGGCCAGTCTCATCTATTTCGGAAAAACCACACATACCCTGGCTTTACAGGAAGCATTAACTCTTGCCGTGATCCCGCAATCACCGGCACAGCGCGCATCCGGGCGGGATTCGACATTACCCCGCGTCCGGTTGTTCGAGGCCTGGCTGCAACGTCATCCGGAAGCGGCGCCCTTGCAAGGATTGATGCGGCTTCCGCTCAACATGCGGAACACCACCGATCTTCCCTTCCTTGCGCCACATGCTGTCGATGCGCTGCTCGGGCGTGAGGTCCTCGCAGGCCGGCGTGAGATTCGCGCCACCATCGACCTGAATCTGCAGCGGACACTTGAGAGGCAGGTGCGCTCCTATGTCGAACGATCACGGCGAATGGGTATCGAGAATGCTTCGGCCATGTTGGTCGACTACCGAACCATGGACGTGAAAGCCGTGGTTGGTTCCGCCGATTTTTTTAACGCAGCCATATCCGGGCAAGTGAACGGAACACTGGCCAGGCGATCACCCGGATCGACGCTGAAGCCTTTCGTCTACGCGCTGGCAATGGACCAGGGTCTTATTCACCCGCTGACTGTCGTCAAGGACGCGCCGGTATCATTCGGGCCATTCAGTCCGGAGAACTTCGATGGCAGCTTCGTCGGTCCGATTACCGCTCGCGACGCGCTGATCCGCAGCCGCAATGTCCCGGCAGTAGCGTTGTCTGCGCAGTTATCCACGCCGTCGCTGTACGAGTTCCTCAAGAGCGCGGGTGTCAGACGTCTCGCGCCCGAGCAGCGCTACGGACTTGCGCTCGCGCTGGGCAGCGCAGATGTCACGATGGAGGAATTAGCCACAATGTATTCCATTCTCGGGAACCGCGGCGTCTGGCGTCCGTTGCGCAAGCGTGTAACGGATTCGCCACGCGAAGGTGTGCGGCTTCTATCGGAAGAATCGAGCTACATGACTCTGGATATGCTCCACGGCAATCCCCGTCCGGAAGGCATCATTCTCGGCGCCGAGGGCCGTCTGAAGGTTGCATGGAAAACGGGTACGTCGTGGGGTTTTCGGGACGCGTGGTCTGCGGGCGTGTTCGGACCTTATGTCCTGGTCGTGTGGATCGGGAATTTCAACGGTCAGGGCAATCCCGCCTTTGTTGGTGTTCAGGCGGCGGCTCCGCTCTTTTTTCAAATCATCGATGCGATTGCTGCCGGGCATCGAGACCTTGGAGACTCGGCATTCCAGCCGCCGTCGAATCTTGTTCGCGTAGAGGTTTGCGCGGCTTCGGGCAATCTGCCCAATGCAGATTGTCCGTTGCGCACAACAACGTGGTTCATACCGGGCAAATCGCCGATCCGCATCAGTGATGTTCATCGCGCCGTGCCGATCGATAGGCGTACGGGGCGTTTGGCATGCCCGCCGTACGATGCGCGTTTGGTCGAAAGCGTCGTATTTGAGTACTGGCCGTCGGATCTGATGCGCCTTTTCGCTCAGGCTGGTATGCCGCGGCGGTCGCCTCCGACAGGTCAGTGCACGATCGCCACGGATCGCGGGTTCCCGCCCGGTATCACAGCGCCGGTTCGCAACGTTTCGTACCTGATGCGGCAGTCACAGCCGGAACAAAGCCACGTTCCACTGGCCGCGGCCGCTGACGCAGATGTCGCGAACCTCTATTGGTTCGCAAACGACAGCTTCATCGGCGCCGTCAAGCCAAACGTCGCCTTGTCGTGGAATTCCCCGAAACCGGGAAGGTATTTGTTGCGCGTCGTCGATGACCACGGCCGCGCCGACTCACGCGAGGTGACCATCGCCGCAGCGCCTTAACTCTCCATAGTGGAATGAATCTTCGATTCGCAAGTATCGCCATTCCACCGGCCTCAACGAGTTATCCCTTCGCGGTCAGTCCCCGGCACAATCGAACTTCAGTGGCATCGGAAGTGCCAACCACTCCACCGGACATTTTTGTGAGGGAGGAATATGAGCGGTCGTGGCTTTCGGTGGTTGTATGGGGCGCTGCTGGTTGTACCGATCCTGCTGGTTTTCGGCGTACGCATCCTGCGTCAGGATGCCGCCGCTCCGCAGGGTGGATCCGATCCGTCCGTTGTGGGCCAATGGAGCACGCTCGTCAACGTGGGGCTCGAAGCAATTCATTCCCATCTTCTGCCGACAGGTAAAGTGCTCATGTTTGGATACCACGCAGATGAGCACAACCATGATTCCCCCCACATCTGGGATCCCGTCACGGGTAGCATGACGTCCGTTCCGACGAACCGGAATATTTTCTGTTCCGGCCACTCCTTTCTTCCAGACGGACGGCTGTTGATTGCAGGTGGACATATTTCCGACGGTGTCGGCATCGCCGATACCGTTTTGTTCGACCCGTTTGCGCTGACGTGGACACGCGGGCCCGACATGAATGCAGGCCGCTGGTATCCGACGAATACGACTCTCCCGAACGGAGACGTGTTGATCGTCCAGGGAACCTCGATCGACGCAAGGACGCCCGATGACTTACCGCAGATCTATAATCCCGAAACGAATACGCTTCGGGATCTGTCGTCCGCGCGCATCGCGCAATGGAAGTGGTATCCCTTGATGTTCGTCGCTCCGAATGGCCGCGTGTTCGACGCGGGTCCGCTGGCCATCACCCGTTCTCTGGATACTTCAGGTACCGGCAGTTGGACGACAGTCGGAAATACGGCATCGGGCACATTCAGGGAATCCGGCACAGGAGTGATGTACGACGTCGGGAAGGTGTTGATTCTGGCGGGCAGCGACCCGCCCACGCCGAGCGCCGAAGTGATCGACCTGAATCAGGCTTCGCCGGCATGGCGCATCGTGAGCCCGATGGCCTTCAGCCGGCGCCATGCCAATTCGACGCTGTTGCCGGATGGAAAGGTCCTCGTCACGGGAGGCAGCTGCGGAATCGGCGCCGACAACCAGAACTGTCCTGTACTTCCAGCCGAAATGTGGGATCCCGGCACCGAGAGATTCACGACGATGGCCAGTGCCGCCGTCTACCGTGGCTATCACTCGACGGCTCTGTTGCTGCCTGACGCGCGCGTGCTTGTATCTGGCGGAGACCAATCCCCGCGAGCGAACCAGATTTATTCGCCGCCGTACCTCTTTAAAGGCGCGCGTCCCACGATCAATTCCGCGCCGGCGACCGTGCGTTATGGCGAGACCTTTTTCGTTGGGACGCCCGACCCTTCGCGGATCGCAGCCGTGCACTGGATCCGTTTGGGTTCGGTGACACATTCCTTTGATGAGAACCAGCGGATCAGTCGTTTGACATTCAGCACCGCGTCGAACGGCCTCAATGTTCTGGCGCCTTCGAACCGTAACCTGACTCCTCCAGGTCACTACATGGTTTTCTTACTGGACAGCAACGGAGTGCCTTCGGTTTCCGCGATCATGCGCATCGACAGGCCGATATCCGAGGACAACACGGCTCCCGCGATCTGGAACGTTGCAGCGTCACCGACCGGTCCGACGAGCGTCAACATTAGCTGGAGCACAGGCGAGCCAGCCACTTCTCAGGTCGAGTACGGTCTGACGGTTGGATACGGTTCATCGACAAATCTGGATTCGACTCTACGCACATCCCATAAGCAGGCTCTATCAAACCTCGCGCCGTCGACGATGTATCACTATCGGGTGAAATCGACAGATGCGGCCGGACATTCCACGGTCTCGCCCGACTTCACATTTACGATGGGGTCGGCGCCGGATAACCTGGTCTGGACCGCGCTGGTGAACGTGACCGCCAACGGTAGTTCATTGAGCAAGAGTGGCGGATGCGACGGATGCGGCGATGCAGGCGCCGTTTCCAATCAGAGCATCGCGTCGGGCGATGGGTATGTCGAGTTCACCGCTTCGGAGGCCAACACCTACCGCGGCGCCGGCTTGAGTAACGGAAACACGAACACCCTCCTTTCGGATATCGACTTCGCGATACTCCTGACGGCGACGGGCCGTGCTGAAATCCGTGAGAATGGCGTTTGGAAGTTCGATACGGCATACGTTGCGAATACTGTGTTCCGAGTTGGAGTCGTCGGCGGCCGCGTCCAGTACAGGAAGAACGGCTCAGTGCTGTACACGAGCGCTACGCTCCCTGCGTATCCATTACTGGTCGACACGACTTTGTGGTCCAGCAACGCGACTATTACGAACGCCGTTGTCTCGAATGCAAACGGTCCCGGCCCCGGAGACTCGACGCCTCCGATCATCTCGAGCGTCGCGGCATCGGGTATCACAGCATCGAGCGCCACGATCAACTGGACGACAAATGAGGCTGCGGATTCTCAGGTCGATTACGGCGTGACGGTCGCATATGGCTCCTCGACGAACCTCGATGGGAACCGCGTAACGGCGCACTCGCAGATGCTGTCGGGTCTGACGCCGGCGACTCTGTACCACTATCGCGTCAGGTCCAGGGATGCCGCCGGGAACATTGCGGTCTCCGGTGACTTTACGTTTACTTCGACGCCAAATTCGGGTGGTGGTGGCGGTGCGCAGAACGTCGTGTGGACCGCTTTGGTCAATTTGACTGCGACCGGTAATTCGTTGCGCAAGACCGGAGGCTGCGAAGGATGCGGCGACGCCGGCGCGGTTTCCACACAGAGCATCGCGTCGGGCGATGGTTATGTGGAGTTCACGGCCTCTGAAGCCACCCTGTATCGCGGCGCAGGTCTGAGTAACGGGAACACGAATACACTTCTCTCGGATATCGACTTCGCAATCCTGCTCACGGCTGGCGGTCGCGCCGAGGTTCGCGAGAAAGGCGCCTGGAAATCCGATACGGCGTACAGCGCGGGGACGGTCCTTCGCGTTGCGGTCTTTGGCGGCAAGGTCCAGTACAGTAAGAATGGCCTGGTTTTCTACACGAGCGTTGCGGCGCCTGTTTATCCGTTGCTCGTCGACACGACGTTCTGGTCGCTGAATTCGACTGTCACGAACGCTGTCATCTCGAATGCAGGCGGCGGCCCTGGGCCCGGTGACACGACACCTCCGGTGATATCGAGCGTCGCAGCATCGGGGATTACATCGTCGAGCGCCACAATCACCTGGACTACCAATGAGCCGTCGGATTCCCAGGTGGACTACGGTCCGACGGCGGCCTATGGCTCTTCGACGATTCTGGATGCCGCTCAGGTGACGGCACATTCGCAGACACTGTCCGGCCTCACGCCATCGGCGCTCTATCACTACCGCGTGAAGTCGAAAGACGCAGCCGGAAATGCCGCTGTGTCCGGAGACTTTACCTTCACGACATCTGCCCCTGGCGTGGGTCCTCAGAATGTCGTCTGGACGACGCTGGTCAACGTGACGGCGACAGGTAATTCATTGCGGAAGTCAGGCGGATGCGAGGGCTGCGGCGATGCCGGCGCAGTATCGACGCAGACGATCGGGTCCGGCGATGGGTACGTCGAATTCACTGCCTCCGAAGCGACTACGTATCGCGGCGCCGGTTTGAGTAACGGAAACACGAACAACCTTCTTTCGGATATCGACTTCGCCATCCTGCTCACGCCGGGTTGGGCCGCGGTCCGCGAAAAGGGCGTGTGGAAGAGCGACACGCCATATACGGCGGGCACCGTGTTTCGAGTGGCGGTCGTTGGCGGTCAGGTGAAGTACTTCAAGAACGGAGTCTTGTTCTACACGAGCGCCGCGCCGCCCGTCTATCCGCTGATTGTCGATACGACGTTCTGGTCGCTGAATTCCACGCTCACCAATGCCGTTATTTCGGGGGCGCAGTGATATGTCGGCGGTTCAGCCCTCTAGCTAGCCCGCACTTCTGCGGGCTAGCAGTTACATCATCGCGCGCTGGACGGCCGGGGCGATGATGTTGAGCTGGGACATCAATTCACGGAACTGGTCTGGATACAGCGATTGCGCTCCGTCGCAGAGCGCGGTTTCCGGAGCGTGATGGACTTCGATCAGAAGCCCGTCGGCGCCTGCAGCAACCGCGGCTCTCGCCATGGGCGCGACCTTGTCGCGGCGGCCGGTGCCGTGAGAAGGATCGACCAGGATCGGCAGGTGCGAGAGTTTCTTGACGACGGGAATCGCGGAGATATCGAGTGTGTTTCGGGTGTAGTTCTCGAAAGTACGTATGCCTCGCTCGCACAGCATGACGTCGTGATTGCCGCCGGTCATGATGTATTCCGCCGAAAGCAGCCATTCTTCAATTGTTGCCGACGGGCCACGCTTCAGAAGCACGGGCTTTCGAACTTTCGCGAGTTCCTTCAGAAGGTCGAAGTTCTGCATGTTGCGCGCGCCGACCTGAAGAATGTCCACGTACTCGAGAAAAACCGGAATCTGGGTCTGGTTCATGATCTCCGACACCACGAGCAGCTTGTGCTTGTCCGCGGCGTCGCGCATGACCTTCAAACCTTCTTCCCCCATACCCTGAAAACTGTACGGCGACGTTCGCGGCTTGAAAGCGCCGCCACGCAGGATGCGGATCCCGCAATCACCCATGACCGCTGCGATCGCGGAAATCTGTTCCGCGCTTTCAACCGTGCAAGGACCCGCCATCATCACAACGTCGCGTCCGCCGATCTCGATCTGCCGGCCCGGAGGACCGACTTTGACGATCGTTCCTCCCGGCTTGAAAGCGCGGCTGGCGAGCTTGTATGAAGCGGAAATCTTGACGACTTCGCGTACGCCTTCCAGTAATTCGATATTCCGATGATCGACCGGCGCGCCTCCAACGACGCCAAGCACCGTATGCGCGGCGCCGGTGGATCGGTGAACATCAAAGCCCATTTCTACGAGGCGATCGATCACGCTCTGGATCTGCTCTTCGCTCGCCCTTTCCTGCATTACAACGACCATTACTCCTTCTCTCTCTCCAGTCTCTCAATCCGTCGGCACTCATCGATGACGCGCTCGAACACCCGCTGAATGCCTTCGTTGTCGAGCGGCCCGCGGTTCATTTCCTTGATCCTGCGGAGAACCTCACGCTCCCGTTCCGGATCGTATACACGCAGATTCTCGGCGTGTTTGATCTTCCCGATCTCGATCGCGCATTTGGAACGCTCGTTGAACAACTCGACGAGCCTGGTATCGATCTCATCAATTTTGCCCCGCCAATCTTCAATGCTCATGTGGACTGATAACCTTTCAGCCAACCGGCGAATGCGGCCACTTTATCGACCAGATCCGCCTTGCCGATATGCTTCTCGACTTCTTTCACGATCGAACTGCCGACGACCACCGCGTCCGCTTCCTGCCAGACTGCCTGGACGTGCTCGGGCTGCGAGATGCCGAACCCGACCGCGATCGGAGCTTTCGTGTGTGAGCGCAACGCCTGCAGGAACTCCTTCAGGTCACTTGCCAGAGTCTGTTGCTCGCCGGTCACGCCCGTGCGCGACACAGCGTACAAAAAACCGCTCGATGTCTCCGCGATTTTTTTCATGCGCTGGCGCGAGCTCGTAGGGGCGGCAAGAAATATCGTATTCAGGCCGGCTCCACGCATGACGCGAACGTATTCATCGGACTCTTCGACGGTGAGATCGGTCGCGAGCACGCCGTCGAATCCAGCCTTCACGGCATCGAGCGCCAGATTCTCCAGCCCATATCGAAGCAACGGGTTGTAGTAGCTGAAAAGCACCAGGGGAATCCCGGACTGCTTCCGTACCCTCGCGCCCAGCTCCAGTACCTTCTGTAGCCGGACTCCACTATGCAGCGCCCTCTCTGTCGCGCGCTGGATGACGGGTCCGTCGGCGATGGGATCGGAAAACGGAACGCCGAGTTCAATGATGTCCGCTCCGGTTTTTTCCAGCGCGAGGATCAGATCGTGGGTCACGTCCAGGCTGGGATCCCCGGCTGTGATGTACGGAATGAATCCCTTCCGGCCTTCGGACTTGAGCTGTGCGAACTTATTCTCGATGCGCGTCATTTCTGATTCATCAACCGCATGACTTCCGTCACATCCTTGTCCCCGCGGCCCGAGAGATTGACGACGACAATCTGTCCGGCGGGCAGCTTCAGTTTTTTCGCATGAGCCACGGCATGCGAACTCTCCAGTGCGGGGATGATACCTTCCACGTGGCTCAGTTCATGGAATGCCTCGAGCGCCTCCGTGTCGTTGATGCTCGTGTATTCCACGCGACCGGTATCGTGAAACTCGGCGTGCTCCGGACCGACGGCAGGATAATCCAGACCGGCCGACACGGAGTGAGTCGGCACGACCTGGCCGTCGTCGTCCTGAAGGATGTATGAGAATGTTCCGTGCAGCACGCCCGGCTTGCCGCCCGAAAACCGCGCGGCGTGATCGCCGAGCGCCGGGCTGCGTCCGCCGGCTTCGACGCCGATCATGCGCACCTGTTTGTCCCGGACGAAGTCGTAAAACAGCCCGATCGAATTGCTTCCGCCGCCCACACAAGCAACGAGCACGTCCGGAAGGCGGCCTTCTTTCTCCAGCATCTGCGCCCGCGCTTCACGGCCGATCACGGACTGGAAGTCCCGGACCATGGCGGGATAAGGATGCGGGCCGAGGACCGACCCGAGCATGTAATACGTCGTGCGCACATTGGTCACCCAGTCGCGCATCGATTCGTTGATCGCGTCTTTCAACGTTTTGCTTCCCGCAGACACCGGAATGACGCGCGCGCCGAGCAGCTTCATGCGGAAGACATTCAATTCCTGCCGGCGAATGTCTTCTTCGCCCATGTAGACGTCGCATTCAAGCCCGAGACGGGCGCAGACGGTTGCTGTGGCGACGCCATGCTGCCCCGCGCCGGTCTCTGCAATGATGCGTTTCTTGCCCATGCGCCTGGCGAGCAGGCCCTGTCCGAGGCAGTTGTTGATCTTGTGCGCGCCGGTATGATTCAGGTCCTCGCGCTTCAGATACATCTTCGCGCCGCCCCATGACTCTGTGAGGTGTTCGGCGAAATAAAGCGGTGTCGGCCGGCCCGAATAGTTGTGAAAGAGATGATCGAGTTCCGCCTGAAAGCCTGGATCTCGCTGCGCTTCCAGGTATGCCGCCTCGAGTTCCTCCAGAGGATGCATGAGCGTTTCAGGAACGAACTGCCCGCCGTAGTTTCCGTAATGACCTTTCATGGCTTGTCCATAAGAGCGACGTCGGCGCGCTGAACCGCTTCGATGAAGCGCCGCATCTTCTCGTAATCTTTCCTCCCAGGTTTCGATTCCACGCCGCTGGCAACGTCAACGCCGAAAGGATGCAGCGTCGTGACTGCCTGCGCGACGTTTTCCGGAGTCAATCCACCGGCGATGATGATGGACCCGAACGCATTGGCGCCGAACACAAGGTCCCAGTTGAATGATCTTCCCGTGCCGCCGAACTGATCCAGGGAACACCCGTCGAGCAGGAAAGTGCCGCTGCCGTGACTGCGCAACGTGTCCACGCGGAAGTTGGAGTCGACCCGAAGCGCTTTGATCACCTTCACGCGCTGGATCATCGAGCAGTAATCCGGCGTTTCGTTGCCGTGAAGCTGCACCGCGTGCAAGCCCAGTGAGAGCGCGAAGTCTTCGAGGTTCTGGGGATCCGGATGATTGACGAACACGCCGACGATGGTCACGAACGGGGGAAGCTTTTCAATGATCTTTGCCGCTCTTGTCGGGTCGATGTAACGCGGACTGCTCTCGTAAAAGTTCAGGCCGATCGCGGCCGCGCCGAGCAGTACTGCGTCGCGCGCGTCTTCGAATTCCGTAATGCCGCAAATCTTGACGCGCGTCACAAGAGACCTCGAATCGCTGAAGCCGGATCGGCCGATGTAAGGAAATGTTCTCCGATGAGAAAAGCGTCGGCGCCCGCGTCGAGCAGAAGATCGATGTCGGCTTTGCTTTGAATCCCGCTTTCCACCACGAAAAGCCGATCGTCGGGAATCAGCTTTGAAAGCCGCAGCGATGTTTGAAGGTCGACGTTGAACGTCTTCAGATCGCGATTGTTCACACCGATGATCGCCGCGCCCGCCTCGAGAGCTTCGCCGAGTTCGGTCTCGTCGTGCACCTCGACCAGCGCATCCATTTTGAGGTGATGAGCAAGGGTGATGAGTTCCTTCAACTCCGCAGGCTGAAGCATCGCGACGATAAACAGGATAGCGCTTGCGCCTGCCGCGCGCGTCTCGTAGACCTGAAACGGCTCGTAAACGAAGTCCTTTCGAAGGACCGGCAGTTTTGACGCCTCACTGATTGTTCCGACCCAGCCGAGGTCGCCTTGAAAGAAGTCCTCTTCCGTGACCACCGAAATTGCGTGCGCCCCCGCTTCCCGATACGCGGAGGCTTGTTTTGCGGGATCGAGGTCCGCTTTGAGTACACCCCTGGAAGGCGAAGCCTTCTTCACTTCGGCAATGATTCGCAGGCGCTGCGGCTGCTCCAGAGCAGCCTTGAACGAAGGCACAGCCTTCGCCGTCTCGGCCATCCGCTTCACGATCGGCTCAGGCACACGCATCTTCGCAACCTGAAGCCGATTGGCCTTGGCTTCGATGATCCGCGTCAGAATGTGCGAACGTTCGAGGTGTTTCATAGGGTCACTTCAACTGCCTCAATTCCTCCAGCTTTCTCAGCGCTGCGCCCGAATCGATCGACTGGGCAGCCAGCCGGATGCCTTCTTTCCACGTCGATGCGGCGCCGGCGGCAACAATTCCCGGCGCGGCGTTCAGTAAGACGACGTCGCGTCGGGGTCCTGGCTCGCCTCGAAGAACGGCTTCGATGATTTTTGCGTTTTCAGCGGCATCGCCTCCAAGGATCGAGTCGATCTTCGTGGATGTCACGCCAAAGTCCTCAGGCGTCATGATGAACTGCCGTGTGCCGCCGTCGCGGATCTCGACAACGTACGTCCGGCTGGAAATCGACACTTCATCCAACCCGTTCGCGCCGTGCACCACAAACGCGTGTTTGAGACCGAGTCCCACCAGAGCGTTCGCCATGAGCTCCATGATTTCGAGCGACGAGACCCCGACGACATGGAAACACGCCGATGCCGGGCTTGCGAGCGGTCCCAGGATGTTGAACACCGTCCGGACCTTCAACTGAGTTCGCGCCGGCATCACATGCTTCATCGAAGCGTGGAAGCGTGGCGCGAACAGGAAACCAATCCCGACATCCTGAATCGCGCGGCGGAGCCGGTCCATCGGCATTTGAATATCGACGCCAAGCGCTTCCATCACATCCGCGCTGCCGCAACGACTGCTGGCCGACCGGTTTCCGTGCTTTGCAACGCGGATGCCGGCGCCGGCAGCAACAAAAGCGGCAGCGGTCGAGATATTGAACGTCCCGGACCGGTCGCCTCCTGTGCCGGCGGTGTCGAGGACGGGAAGGATTTCGCCGTCCCACAGTTTTTCGGCACGGTCGCGCATCACACGCGCGAAGCCGATCAGTTCTTGCGCCGTTTCACCTTTCATCCGGAGCGCCGTCAGGAACCCGGCGATCTGCGCATCCGTTGCCTGCCCGGTCATGATTTCTTCCATGACGCCCCGCGCCTCCTGTTCGGTGAGGTCGATGCGGTCGATCATTTTCTGGATGAGATCGGTGATCATGATTGCAGGAAATTCTTCAACATGCTTTTGCCGACCACCGTCATGATCGACTCGCAGTGAAATTGAATGCCTTCGACTGGAAATTCACGATGGCGCAGACCCATGACGAGACCGTCTTTGGTTTCCGCGCTGACCTCGAGACAGACCGGAACATCCGACACCATAAGCGAGTGATATCGCGTGGCGATGAATCCCTGCGGCAATCCTGTGAACAGCCCTTTACCGTCGTGGAAGATTTCGCTGACTTTGCCGTGCATCAGCGTGGGAGCGCGAACGATCTTTCCGCCGAAGACTTCACCGATCGCCTGATGACCCAGACACACGCCCAGGATCGGCGTCGATTTGTGAAAGCGGCGAATGAGATCTTCGGTAATCCCGGCGTCGACCGGCGTGCCGGGGCCGGGAGAAATCACAATGCGCTCGGGTTTCAACTGCTCGATTTCATCGAGCGTGATCTTGTTGTTCCGGTGGACGCGCGGATCCTCACCCAGTTCCCCGAGATACTGCACCAGGTTGTAGGTAAACGAATCGTAGTTATCGAGTACCAGAATCATATTTCAAACCCGCGCTGCGCCAGATTGATCGCGCGGATCAAAGCGCGCGACTTGTTGACTGTTTCCATGTATTCATTTTCGGGCACGGAGTCCGCGACAATGCCTCCGCCGGCCTGGATGTAACCTTTGTTGCCGCGAACCACGAGAGTTCGAATCGCGATGCAGGAATCCAGGTTGTTGCTGAAGTCCACATACATGACCGCGCCCGCATAGACGCCCCGCTTGGTCGTTTCGAGTTCGTCGATGATCTCCATCGCCCGCACCTTGGGCGCTCCTGAAACGGTCCCTGCGGGGAAGCACGCCATCAGGCTGTCCCACCGGTCGACGCCGGCTCGAAGTTCGCCGCGGAGCGAGGACACGAGATGCATGACGTGCGAGTAGCGCTCGATGAACATCAACTCCTCGACCTTGACTGTGCCGTAGCGCGAGACGCGTCCAAGATCGTTCCGGCCCAGGTCCACGAGCATGATGTGCTCGGCGCGTTCCTTTTCGTCGTTCTTCAGTCGCTCTTCGTTCGCTTCATCTTCTGTGTGATTGCTGCCGCGCGGCAAAGTGCCGGCAATAGGCCGGTATTCGATTTCGCGGTCGCGTACTCTCACGAGCATTTCCGGCGACGCACCCACGATCGACGTTTCCGGCATCTTGAGGAAATACATGTACGGCGACGGATTCACGATTCGCAGCGCGCGATAGATCTCGAATGGCGACGTCGGCAGATCCACTTCGAAGCGCTGCGACAGCACGACCTGAAAGATGTCGCCGGCAGCGATGTATTCCTTCGCTTTGGAAACAGCCTCGAGGTAATCCTTCTTTTCGACGTTCGACCGCACTGTAACGTCCCGATCGTTTCGAACGACGGCCGGGATCTCCAGCGGGGCGCGCAGTACAGCCTCGATGCGCTGAATCTCCTCCACAGCCTTCCGATACTGCACGTCGATCGATTCCTCGGCCTCATCCACGATGACATTCGAGATGATGTGAATTTGATGTCTCAGGTGATCGAAAGCGAGGATCGTTTTGTAGAACATCAAAACCGCATCGTCGACGCCGAGGTCGTCGACGCCGGTTTTGGGAATGTCCTCGATCGTGCGAACCATGTCGTAGCCGAAATAGCCGACAGCGCCGCCTGTGAACGGTGGAAGCCCCGGCAGCTTCACGGATTTGAACCGGTTCATGGTGGAGCGAAGGTTGTCGAGGAAGTTTGCGGGCTGCCCGTCACGGTATCGCGTGATGAGGAACGGATCGCCGCCAAGGAACGAATACCGCGCGATCCGTTCGCCGCCTTCGATGCTCTCGAGAAGGAACGCGTGTGAGCGATCTTTCTCCAGCTTGAGAAAGGCGGAAACCGGCGTCAGGAAATCGGCGATGACCGATTTGTAGACGGGGATCACGTTCCCCTGCGATTGAAGCTGTTTAACTTCTTCCAGATTCGGCTGCATGCGACAGCTACTTTCTCCTTCCTTTCAATTCCTTCAAAACCTCATCGAGGCTTACGCCTCTTTCAACCAGCATTACCAGCAGGTGATAAACAAGGTCGCTGGTCTCGGACACAAGCCTTGCAGGATCCTCGTTCTTTGCCGCCACGATCGTTTCCGTCGCCTCTTCGCCGACCTTCTTCAGAATCTTGTCCAGGCCGCTGTTGAAGAGATATGTCGTGTAGCTGCCTTCCGGCCGCTTCTCTTTACGTTCCTCGACGACCGCATACAGCTCCTGCAATACCCCTTCAAGCTCAGGCTCCACGCCGAAGCAGGAATACGCGCCGGTATGACATGCCGGTCCCAGCGGTTCCACCTCGACGAGCACCGCATCGTTGTCGCAATCCAGACTGACTTTCGTGACCTTCTGCGAGTTTCCCGACGTTTCGCCTTTGTGCCAGAGTTGCTGCCGGCTTCGGCTCCATAAATACGTCTCGCGCCGCTCGAGCGTGAGTTGAAGAGCTTCCTTGTTCATGTACGCGACCGTCAGCACTTCGCGCGTGCGCGCATCCTGCACGACGGCAGGGATGAGACCGTCCGCGCTGAACTTTGCTTTTTCGAGGACATCGTTCATCGCACTACCACCCCTCGTTCGCGCAGATAAGCCTTGGCCTCACCGATCGTGATCTCGCGAAAATGAAAGATGGATGCTGCAAGCACGGCGCTTGCGGCGCCATCGGTAAGTCCCTCGTAAAGGTGCGACATCGTTCCGGCGCCGCCGGACGCGATCACGGGAATCCGCACGGCTTCGGAGACCTGACGCGTGAGGTCGAGGTCATACCCGTGTTTCGTTCCGTCCGAGTCCATGCTGGTAAGCAGGATCTCACCCGCTCCGAGATCCGCTACCTTTCGGGCCCACGCAACCACGTCGAGATCTGTACGCTGGCGGCCGCCGTGCGTAAAGACGCGGGCTCCTCCGCCGCCATTCTCGCGTCGCGCGTCGATGGCGACCACGATGCATTGGCTTCCGAACCGTTCGGCGGACCTCTGCACGAGCGGAGGGTCGTCTACAGCCGAAGTGTTGAGCGACACCTTGTCCGCCCCCGACCTCAGGATCTCCTGAATATCGTCGACGTTACGCAGGCCGCCGCCGACGGTGAACGGAATGTTGATGCTGTCGGCGACGCGACGGACCATCTCGGCAACAATGTTGCGGCGGTCGGATGAAGCGGTGATGTCGAGAAAAACGAGTTCGTCGGCGCCTTCATCCGAATATCGCACGCCGCATTCGACGGGATCGCCCGCATCGCGGAGGTTCACGAAGTTGATGCCTTTCACGACACGGCCGTCCTTGACGTCGAGGCACGGGATGATGCGCTTAGCCAGCATAGGCCAGTGCCTCCTCGACCTGTATCCGCCCTTCGTAGAGAGCCTTTCCGATGATCACGCCATCGAGTCTAACGTGCATACCTGCAAGAACTTCGACATCTGAAATCGATGAAACGCCGCCGGATGCGATCACGGACAATTCCGTGCTCTCGATCATCTCGCGCATCGCCGGAACGTTCGGGCCCTTGAGAACACCGTCGCGTGAGATGTCCGTGTACACAACGAGCCGTGCTCCGAGGTCCTGAAGCTTTCGCGCAAGATCAATCGCGCCGATTTGCGAATCTTCAGTCCAGCCCGAAACCTTGACGTTGCCGTCGCGCGCATCGATTCCGATGACAATGTTGTGCGGCCGTTCTTCGAGAGCTTTCTTTACGAATGCGTGATCCTGTACGGCCGCGGTTCCAAGAACCACGCGCAAAATCCCGGCATCCAGGATACTTTCCACTGTTTCCATGTTTCGAACGCCGCCGCCAACCTGAATTTTGGTTTCCGGAACGGCAGCAGCCATTGCGCGCAGGACCTCCAGGTTCCGGGGCTTTCCTTCGAACGCTCCATCGAGATCCACAACGTGCAGCCATTCGGCGCCTTTGCTCACCCATTTCTTCGCCATCTCGACAGGATCGCCGTAGACGGTCGCATCCTCTTTGCGGCCCTGAACGAGCCGCACGGCCTTCCCTCCGAGGATGTCGATTGCCGGATAAATGTTCATAGTCTCGCGAAGTTGTCGAGCAGCCGCTCACCGACGTGCTGGCTCTTCTCGGGATGAAACTGTGTTGCCCAGATGTTTCCGGCGTGCACGATTGCCGGAAACTCGAGTTCGTAATCCGTTGTCGCCAGAACGATGTCCTTCGAAGACGGCTCCGCGTAGTACGAGTGCACGAAGTACACGAAGCTCGATTCGACGATGCCTTTTGTCAGGCCGTTCGGCTGTTTTGGATGAAGCTGATTCCAGCCCATGTGCGGCACGCGAAGATTTGCGGGAAGCCGCACGATCCGGCCCCCGAGTAGGTCGAGTCCGCGATGATGTCCGAATTCCTCGCTCTCGCTGAAAAGCAGATGCATGCCGAGGCAGATTCCGAGTGTCGGCGTTCCGGCCTTTACCTTTTCGATGACCGGCTGTGCGAGGCCAAACTGATTCAAATTGCGCATGCCGTCGCCGAACGCACCGACTCCGGGCAGGATCAGCCTGGAAGCGCGCCGGACATCGTCGGGGTTGGAGGTGACGCACACGTCATGCCCGAGACGGCGGAGCGTGTTCTCGAGGCTCCGCAGGTTGTTCAGCTTGTAGTCGACGACGGTAATCACAAGACTCCCTTCGTTGACGGAATCTCTGAATGCTCCACGCGCGTCGCTGTGTGCAACGCCTGCGCGGTCGCTTTGAATATCGTTTCCGCGATGTGGTGCTGGTTTCGTCCGTACAGATTCTCGACGTGCAGGTTGAACCGGCCTTCCTGCACGAATGCTTTCAGAAACTCCTCGACCAGTTCCGTTTGGAGATCGCCGATCCGGGCCGACTTGAATTCCACTTTGTAGACGAGGTACGGCCGTCCCGAAAGATCGATCACGACGCGCGTGAGAGCCTCATCGAGCGGCACATACGCGTGACCAAAGCGGGTGATCCCGCGACGGTCGCCCAACGCGTCCCGAAGCGCCTGACCCAGAACCCAGCCGACGTCTTCGACCGTGTGATGGCCGTCGATTTCCAGATCGCCCTTCGCCTCGATTTCCAGATCGAAATGTCCGTGACGCGCGATCTGAGCGAGCATGTGATCGAAGAACGGAATGCCGGTCGCGATCTTTTGTTCGCCTGTGCCGTCCAGGTTGAGACTGACCCGAATGTCGGTCTCTTTCGTCTTTCTCGACTTTGTCGCTTTTCGAGGATCCATTATTTGTCCTCCAACGCTCGATCGAGAGCCGCGAGGAACTTGTCGTTTTCCTCCGGAGTTCCGATCGACACTCGCAGGCATCGTTCGAGCAGCGGATATGCGCTGACATCGCGCACAAGCACACCGTGGCTGTAAAGCCGATCAAACAAGTCGCGGGCCGGCCGCGCTGTCTTCAGCAAAATGAAGTTCGCCGTCGAAGGAAAAGCGCGGACTGCCCTTCTGTTCTGGAGTTCACGAAACACCCGGTCGCGTTCGCGAATCAACGCATCGATCGCGCGATCCAGCGTCGCGCGTTTTTCGATGACGATCTCGGCAGCGGCGAGCGTGAAAATGTTCACGTTGTATGGAAGCTTCGCCTTGTATACCTCTCGCGCGATCTCCGGGTGCGCCATCATGTATCCGAAGCGCAGTCCCGCCATCGACATCGCTTTCGAAAACGTTCGAAGCACGACGAGGTTTCGATGATGCGGCAGAAGGTCGAGCGCCGTCTGGCGGCTGAACTCGTGATAAGCCTCGTCGAGCAGCACGATGCCTTTCGCATTTTTCAACAGCTCGAGGAGTGACTCGCGGGGAAGCAGGCCACCCGTCGGATTATTCGGCGAACACACAACGACGACATCCGCCGTGCGTGAGGCCTCAATCAGCTTGTCGACCTTGAACGTCAGGTTTTCTTCATCGAGAAGGATCGTGTTCACATCGGCCTGAAGCGTCGTCGCCATGAGCTTGTAAAGCGTGAACGTCGGCTGCGGCACCGCAAGCCGGCGGCCGGGTCCGAGCGTAACGCTGAGCGAAGCCTGGATCAGTTCGTTCGAGCCGTTTCCGACGAGAATGCCCTCTTCCGGCCATCCGGTGAACTTCGACAAGGTCTGGATCACCGCCGTCGGGATGAATTCCGGATACCGGCCCCAGGGCCGTCGCAGGACGCGGTCCACGACTTCGCGCTTGAGATCCGCCGGCAATTCGTACGGATTCTCGTTCTGGTCGAGTTTGACTTCGGCGTCAAAGTGCTTGAGCGTGTACGCGGTGAGACCGCGGACCTCAGGCTTTATGACGGCGGATGGTGATGGATCTTGCATGTCCAGTCAGTCCTTCTGCGATCGCGAACTTCTCGATCATTTCTCCAAAACGTTCAATCGCGCGGCCCGAGTATCGGATGACGCTCGTCCGCTTCAGAAAATCAGGCACTCCCAGCGGCGAAAAAAATCGCGCCGTGCGGTTCGTCGGCAACACATGGCTCGGTCCGGCAAAGTAATCCCCGACGACCGTCGGAGCGTAACGGCCGATGAAAACAGCGCCGGCATTTTCGATCTTGTCGGAAACCTGTTCCGGTTCTGCCATGAGCACTTGAACATGCTCGGGCGCGATGTGATTCACCAGATCGATGGCCGCATGCGGGTTTGCGACGATAAAAGCAATTCCCTTATGTGCCGATTCGCGCGCAATGCCTCTGCGATCGAGCAGTTCGAGCTGCCGCTGAACCTCGTCGAAGACGGCATCCGCTACGCCTCGCAACCATGTGATCAACCACACTCCGGCCATTTCGTCGTGCTCGGCCTGTGCGAGCAGGTCGGCCGCAATCCAGGAAGGATCGCAGGTTTCATCGGCAACGATCGCGACTTCGCTGGGGCCGGCGACCATATCGATGTCCACTGTCCCGTAAACCTGACGCTTTGCCGACTGCACATACCGATTGCCCGGACCGACGACTTTCTGAACCTTCGGAATGGTCGCGGTGCCGTACGCCAGCGCGCCGATCGACTGAGCGCCGCCGACGCGATAGACGTCTTTCAAACCGAGAAGCTTTAATGCGGCCGCGACCAGCGGGTTTTCTTCCAGCGATCGCGGAGGTGTTACGACAACAATGCGCTTCACGCCGGCCACCTGCGCGGGAATGGCGTTCATCAGGACCGATGAAGGATAAGCCGCTTTTCCGCCGGGAATGTAGACCCCGGCGCTGCCGATCGCTGTCAGCCGCACGCCGAGCCGGACTCCGTCGCCTGCGTAGAATTCCCAGGACTCTTCCATCTGCTGCTCGTGAAATTCGCGGACGTTCTTTGCGGCATGCCGGAGTATTTCCACGAGTTCGTCATCGGCGCCGGCAGCATGACTATCGATCTCCTCCGGAGGTACCCGCATCGTTTCCGGTGTGAGATCGAACCCGTCAAAACGCCTGGTGTATTCACAGACAGCCGCGTCCCCGCGCCGACGGACGTCGGCAAGGATCTTTCCGGCAGCGGCCTCGACACTCTGTTCGTCGTCATCGACCGCGAGCAGTGCGTCGACTTCGTGGAGGTTCAATCCACCGGTGAAATCGATGAGTCTCATGCGATCACCTTTTCCAGCGACTGGATCAACGCGCGGACCTCTTCTCGTTTCGTCTGGTATCCGGCGCGATTGATCAATAGCCGTGCCGTGGTTTCCGCGATCACTTCAAGAACCTCCAGGCCGTTTTCCTTCAGCGTCTGGCCCGTTTCGACGATATCCACGATACGGTCGGCAAGTCCGATCAGCGGCGCAAGCTCGATGGAGCCGGACAATGGAATGATTTCGACAGGAATTCCGCGGGCGTTGTAGTAGTCGATCGTGATTCGCGGGTACTTCGTGGCGATGCGCATCGCAGGAGCGCCATTGATGGGAGGCGTTCCCCTGGGGCCTGCCACGGCGATCCTGCAATAGCCGAATTTCAAATCCAAAGGCTGCAGCACATCCGCGCCCGTTTCCAGCAACACGTCACGGCCCGCGATACCGATGTCCGCTGCGCCATATTCGACGTAGGTCGGCACGTCGGCCGGCTTCACCAGAACCACGCGATGGCGCTGGTCGGTCGAATCGAAGATGAGTTTGCGCGACGACGCGACGTCGTCTGCAAAGCAGATGCCGGCGCGCGCCAGCAGGTTGAGCGAAGGTTCCAGGAAGCGGCCTTTGCACAAAGCGATCACAAGCATAGTTTTACCGCCTTGCCGGACTGCCGAAGCTGCAGAGCCTTCGCGAAGTCGGAGTCGACATCGACGGCGCCATCTTCGGAACTCGTGCTGTCCAGAGTCGGCGTCACGATTTGCTCGAGACGATCCAGACTGAATGAGAAACCCACAGCCGGCACGTCGTCGCCGAAGGCCGCCGGAAGCCCGTCGTACCTTCCACCGCCGGCCACTTCGAATCCAAGTCCGCGGACGTAGGCCCGGAAGAGGATGCCGGTGTAGTAATCGAAACCGCGGATCTCTCCCAGATCGATCGTGAGGTGCCGGGCAAGATCAAGGCGGTCGAAGATCGAATAGATTTCTTCGAGATGATTAAGCGCCTCTACGGATCTGGAATTCTTGACGAGGCTGCGCGCTTCCGTGATGACTTCCGTGCCGCCTGTGAGGTGTGGGACGGCTCGCAGGATCTTCTTGCGCCGCTCTTCGAGCGGAAGCGTATTGAGCAACGCCTCGAGGCCCGGCTGATCCTTGATGTTGAGGACTTCCTTGAGTGTGTCGATCTGTTCTTTGGGCAGTTCGATTCGATCGACGATGCCGCCGAAGAAATCCACGCTGCCAAGATTGATTTGAAAACTTTGAATCCCAAGCCTCTGAAAGGTTTCGACGGCGATGAGCAGAACTTCAACGTCTGCCGTCTTGCGTGAGCCGCCATAGTGCTCGACGCCGATCTGCGCGAATTCCCGCTGCCTGCCGCCCTTCGGCTTCTCGAACCGAAGAACTTCGCCCGAGTAATACAGCCGTATCGGCTTCGGTGAAGACACCAGGCGTGTCGCGACGGTCTTCGCGACAAGCGACGTGAATTCCGGCCGAAGCGCGAGGATGTTTCCTTCGCGATCGATGAACCGATAGATCTGTTCTTCCTGGCCCCACCCTTTCGCGAAGACATCGTAATAGTCGAAGATCGGCGGAATGATCTCTTCGTACGACCACCCTTCGAAGACAGAACAGATCGCTCGTTCCAGAACCCGCCGGCGTCGAGCCGCGCGTCCGATGAGGATCTGTGTCCCCGGGGGGATTTGGGTGAACGACCTAGCCAAGCAACCCTTTCCGATACATCAGTTCCGCATTCAGGATTGCCGCGCCGGCGGCTCCGCGAATGGTGTTATGGCTGAGGAGCCGGAATTTGTAGTCAAGGACGTTACACGGGCTGACGGGGCCGACGACGACCGTCATGCCGTTTCCGCGGTCGCGATCCAGTCTTGGCTGCGGCCGTTCGATGTGAGTTTCAAGCACCATCGCTGGACGCGGAGCGGAAGGAAGCTGCATTTCATCGATCGGCGACTTGAAACTCCGGATCGCGTTTTCAACGTCTTCGCGTGAGGCCTTCGTTGCCAGCTTCACGGAGGCCGCCTCGAGGTGGCCGTCTCGTACATTGACGCGATGTGTCATGGCACTCATGCGTGTTGTCGCATCGACGAACTTTCCGTCGCGCCACTGCCCCAGGATCTTCAGCGGTTCCGTTTCGATCTTGAGATCCTCGCTTCCCAGGCCGATTCCGGGAATGACGTTGTCCGCAATGTCGAGCGAAGCGACCCCCGGATACCCGGCGCCCGACAGAGCCTGCATCGTCACGACATGAACGGCTTCGAGTCCGAACTTCCGGTGAAGGGCGGCCATCGGAAACACGAGGCCGATCACCGAGCAGTTCGGATTCGTGACGATGAAGCCGCGGCTGCCGATCCTCTGTTTCTGAGCCTGAAGTGCGTCGAGGTGCTCGGGGTTGATCTCGGGAATCAGGAGCGGCACGTCCGGCTTCATGCGATGCGAGCTGGCGTTGCTGATGACGGGCATGCCGGCTTTCGCCAACTGGAGTTCCGTTTCTTCCGCTATTTCCGACGGCAGACCGGAAAGCGTGAAGTCGCACTGCAGGCCGGGCTGACAGGATTGCACGGTCATCTTGGCTACAGCTTCCGGTATCGGAGTCTCGAGCAGCCACTTAGTGACTTGTGCGTAATTTTTGCCGGTGGACCTGTCGGATGCGCAGACATCTGAAACCTCAAACCACGGGTGTTTTTCGAGCAACTGAATCATCCGTTGGCCGACCGTTCCCGTCGCACCGAGTATTCCAACCTTCAGCTTGCTCATTTATCCTTCGCCTCCTCCAATGACCCTTCCTTCTGTATCGATATTCACGACGTGGGGCAGCGCCCTCACCTTGTATTTCTCGAACACTGCCGTGATCTCCCATCCCACCGCGTCCGCCTTAGGGGGGTCCGCGAACGCAAAGATCGTTGGTCCCGCCCCGCTCAGCGCGACGCCATACATGCCGGGCGTCTTTAACGCGAGAATCTCTTCGAACCCGGGAATCAGCGATTTGCGATAAGGCTGATGAATGCGATCGTTCATCGCTTCCCGCAGCAGCGACCAGTTGCCGGTCGTAAGGGCGCCAATGATCAGGGCCGCCCGCTGGATGTTGTAGACCGCATCCGACCGGGAATATGTCTGCGGCAAAACGGCCCGCGCTTTCTCCGTCGATACTTCGAATTCCGGAATGACGACGACGCATTTCACGCCGGCGGGGACCTTCAGGTTTGCGATGAACACCTGGCTTTCGGCCCCGCGGCATGCCGCGACGAGCCCGCCGCGCAGCGCCGGCGAAAGGTTGTCCGGATGGGATTCGAACTCGAACGCGTACTGGAAAATCTCCGCCTCGCTGAGGCGGTCGTGCGTAGCGAGTTCGTAACACGTGATTCCCGCGATGATCGCCGATGCGCTGGAACCGAGGCCTCGCATGAGCGGGATCTCGTTCGCAATGGTCATCCGGAACGGCGGCAATTCTTTGTTGCGCAGCGTCGCGACACGATTTGCAACACGCAGGATCAGGTTGTCGGATGTTGTGGGGATTTCCGCGGAATCGATTCCCAGCGCGACGATTTCCGTTTTCGATGAAAGTTCGATGCGGACGCGAAGGTAGATCTCGAGCGCAAGACCAAGCGCATCAAAGCCGGCGCCTAAATTGGAAGTGCCGGCCGGAACTCGAAATGAATAGTTTCGGCTCATGACAGTACTGTCTTCTCTTCAAAGATTTCTGAGGGGGCGCGATGACCCGTCCAGATTTCGAATTGCCGGGCCGCCTGTGCCAGAAACATTGTCGTACCCTGGATGGCCGTTTTCCCCTGGTCTAGAGCGGATCTCAGCAGGCGCGTTATCGGCGGATTATAGACCATATCGAAGACCGCATCCGCAGGAATCAGGCCTGCCAGAGGGGTCGCATCGACCATTGGAAACATCCCGATCGGCGTTGCATTGATCAATAAATCGCATTGCCGATTCGACGCGCTCGGGACCTCGCGTCTTGAAAGAACCTCCACTCGTTTTGCGCCTTTCAGCGCGGCGACAGCCGCTTTTGCAGCGCCTCCGGCTCCGAGAATGACAACGGACTTGTCGTTCGGATCGAAACCCGCGGATGCCAGCGCAGCCTGAACGCCATGGACATCCGTGTTGTCGCCGACCCATTTGCCGTCGCGGAACGAGACCGTATTCACTGCTCCGACTTCCCGCGCCTCCGGCGTTACGTCGTCGAGAAAGGGAATGACCGCCGTCTTGTGCGGAATCGTCACGGAGAAGCCATCGATTCCGATGGCTCTGGCATTCTCGAAGAAGTCCCTGACGTCAGGAGTCGGAAACTTCAGGTAAATGAAATCGAGGTCCAAAGCGTCGAAGGCGCGATTGTGAATGTTGGGTGACAGCGAATGCCCGACCGGGTAGCCAACGATGCCGATCAGTTTCGTCTGCGTGCCGGCCCGGTCGAACCGATAGACGTCGCGCATGTCGTGAAGCGTGAGTTGTCCGGGCGCGGACGCATTCGCGGTCAGTCCGGCATAGGTGAGGAAGCTGCCCCGGGCCGGGCCGATGACGCGAGTGATCTGGCCGATATCGCCCATTCCCGCCACGATCACTGGTTTTGGCCAACGCTTCGACAGTAAATCCAGAAGCCGGCGGTTGTCGTCCCAGCCCTTCACCATCGTCGCAATTTTCGCGATTTGTCCGGGGCTGGCGCACACGCGATCCATCAGCGATGGAAGGTCCGCCGGCGTGCCGTCGAAATCATGGAACGAGGCAATGACTTCGGCGCCGGGGAACGTACGCGCGAACCGGTAATCGATATCGACGAACTTCGCGCCATTCTCGACGGCGTATTGAAGGATCGTTATTTCCTCGTCGATGGAACCGTCGAACTGCCCGCCGCGCTCTTTTCCGCGGCAGGTAGCAATAACGGGTACAGGCAGATTGTCCCAGCGGGCGAGGACGGCATCCCGGGGGCTCGTCAGATAGTCGAGGCGGACTTCGACGCAGTCTGCTCCCGATAAGTCCGAGGAAAAGACTTCATCCAAACTCCGTGGAGTAAGAGGAACGCACAGCGCCAATGATCGTCGCATTTCAAGACCAGAGCTCCGTGCTGAGATATCGCTCGCCTGAATCCGGAAGGATGGCGAGCACGCGCTTACCTTTGCCCAGTTCGGCTGCCACCATGCAGCTGGCGTGAAGAATCGCTCCCGAGGAGATCCCGCACAGAATCCCTTCCCGCTCCGCAAGATGACGCGCTGCGTCGCGCGCGTCGTCGTACGAAACAGGAATAAACCGGTCGACGACATCCTTATTAAATATCTGCGGGATGAAACCGGCTCCGATCCCCTGAATTTTGTGCGGTCCGGGCTTGCCACCCGAAAAGACGGGAGAATCGGCAGGTTCGACGGCATAAAGCTTCAGTGAAGGGAGCTTCTCTTTGAGGATCTCGCCCGTCCCGGTGGCGGTCCCGCCCGTGCCTACTCCGACAACCAGGGCGTCGAGTTTCTCCTGGCAAGCATCGAGAATTTCCGCTGCTGTGGTTTTGCGGTGAACTTCTGGATTGGCCGGATTCTTGAACTGCTGGGGCATGAAGTAGCCGGGATTCTCGCGGACGAGTTCCTCCGCTTTATCGATTGCGCCCTGCATGTACTTTTCGCGCGGAGTCAGCACGACCTGCGCGCCATAAGCACGCAGGAGGGTGATCCGTTCCACGCTGTATTCTTCCGGCATTGTCAGAATGACCCTGTATCCCTTCGCCGCGGCGACCATCGCCAACCCGATTCCAGTGTTTCCGCTCGTCGGTTCGACGATTGTTCCGCCGGGCTTCAACGCCCCGTCACGTTCGGCCGCTTCGATCATGCTGAGACCGATGCGATCCTTCACGCTGCCACCCGGATTGAACGACTCCAACTTCACCAGCATTTCCGCCCAGCCCTTTTGCGGCAATCGATTCAATCGGATAACGGGCGTTTTACCGATGAGCTGGCAGATATTGTCGTAAATCCGGTCATCCATCGAAATGACCGAGGATACCACGGAAATTCCGGAACGGTTGCGTTGTTACCGAAACAACAGCTTAGCGATGAAAAGGTAGGGGAGTCGGAGCACCAGAAAACTGACAACCGCCAGCGCGCACACCACAATCAGTCCGATTGCAACGGAGAGGATAGTCTTGCTGGCGACGATAAATATCAATGCGAGCAGCGATACCGAAAGAATAACGTCCGCATCGAGCATGGCTGGCAAACGAATTGAAACCAGAGCGGCGTCGGTCGTGCCTTTTGAGGGTTCGGGTTCAGTTCTGACTGGGATGCGACTGGCAATCCGGATAGCGGTACCGTATGCGAGATTGATTTCGATGCAGCGAGCGGTGTGAGTCCGTTTCAGCTCCGGATCCGAGACCGTGTCCGGATGCCATTGTCGCACAAGGGATCGCCAGGCTCGTTTAACGGCCTCCAGATCTCCCGTTGGTTGTACTCCAAGCACCTGCCAGCAGTTTCTCATCGCGTTGATCGACAGATAAAAACCCCGTCTTAGGAGCTTTTCGGCAAATCGGGTCAAGTTGTTTACGGCTGAGGTCAAAATCAGGACGTCCGGTGGCATATTGTTCAAATTTCCTGCCCTACATTTAGTTGACGCGTTTTTGCTCATCTGCTAGTAATAGCGGACTTATGAGAACTGTCATTGCTGTCTTACTGGTGGTTTCGAGCGTTTGGGCGCAAAATCCGCAGACGCCGGCCAAGACCGCTCCACAACAAGGACCGCCGCCGAAGAATCTGACTGTAAGGCCGGATGGTCATGTCAGCGCGAATCAGGATCCGAGCAATCCCGAGAAGTTCGAAGTTCACATAGTGAAGCAGGGTGAGACGCTGTCGGGGATCGCGCGGGATGTTCTGAAGGACATGCGGCTGTGGCCGCAGCTCTGGGAACAGAACGAACACATCATCAATCCGCATTGGATTTACCCGAACGACCAGATCCTCATCAAGCCGATCACACTCATTACGGAAGCGAAGCCGCCCGAGCCGCTGCCGCCGCCCCCGCCGCCGGAGCCAGAACCCGAGCCGGTTCAACAGGAGCCGCCGCCGAGACCGGTGCAGTTGCCACCACCACCTCCTCCGCCACAGCCGCCGGCTCCGACTGTTTTCGTTCTGGAGGCCCAGAGGCCGGTGTCGCAGATCAAATACAGTGATCTCTATTGTTCGGGATCAGTGCGGAAAGCAGCGGTGCCCAACGGCCTGAAGGTCGTTACCAAGTTTGATACGACCAGTTCGGTTCTTGCTTCCGATACGGAATACGTCTACCTCAGCCAGGGTTCCGAAGACGGCGTCACGGCCGGGACGATGTATCAGGTGGTTCGACCCACCACAACGGTCACGAATCCTGTCGGCCGAACCAGAGCGGAGCGGGATCTCGGCATGCACTATCTGGATATTGCCCAGCTGACTGTCGTCATGGCGCAGCCGGACTTTTCACTGGCACGCGTGACGCACAGTTGCGCGGATGCTGTGGACCCGGGGGATATCGTTCTGCCATTTCAACGTCTGGTTGTTCCGGCGCCTCCAAGGCCGCGGCCGTTTAATCCGCTGATGACGACGAACAGCGGCGTCCGCGGCATGATCGTCGGAACCAAGGACGTCATGTTGAATTTCGGATCCACGTTCTACGCCTCCGGCAAGATTCCCGGTGTTCGCGGCGGTCACCTCGGTCACCTGGATCGCGGAGTTGCCTCGGAAGGCTCCATCGTTTATATCGATATCTGTGGGAACTGTGATGTAAAGCCGGGAGACGTCTTCATCGCGTACCGGGATACGGACGTCGATGAGAGGCTTTACGATCTGCCCCGCGAAGTAAACAAAATCAGGACAACCCGCACGGCCATCGGCGAACTCATCGTCGTCAAGGTCAACGAGCGCGCGGCTACGGCTGTCGTGTCTTATGCAGCGGATGCGCTGACGCTCGGGGATTCGATCGAGCGCAGATAAACCCGGCATGAACCGAGCTGTATTCCTCGCGGCGGCAATCCTTCTGCTGCCACTGCCGTCGCGGGGACAGGGCGCCTCCCTTCCAAGATTTGGCGTTGGCGCGAAGTTCGGAACCCTCGGTATTGGTTTCGAGGGTGCAACAGTCGTCACCGAGCGGTCCAACCTGCGATTCGGCTTCAACGTTTTCGACTATCACCAGGACAAAACCAAAGACGGCATCGACTACGATGCCGATTTGAAGCTGAGATCCGTTCAGGTCACCTATGACCAGTACCTGACCAGAGCCTTCCACGTCAGCCCGGGGATTCTGATCTACAACGGAAACCGAATCGATGCGGCCACCGCGGTAGGGGCCGGAGAGTCCTTCGTCCTTGGCAATACCCGATACTTCAGCAGCCAGACCAGCCCGATCGTAGGTTCTGCCGAGATGGAGCTTCGGAAGGTGGCGCCGATGGTCCTGTTCGGTTTCGGCAACGTGTTGCCTCGCAGCAACCGGCGCTTCGGCGTTAACTTTGATGCAGGTGTCGTGTTCCAGGGGTCTCCAAAAAGCACCCTGAGTCTGACAGGCTCTGCGTGTACGGTCAGCCCGACTGTCGGCTGTCTGAATGCCGGCACGGACCCGACTGTACAGAGCAACGTTCGAGCTGAACAGGAACAGCTCGACGACGACCTGAGGCGGTTCCAGTTCTATCCGGTCCTTTCGATCGGCGTCAGCTGGAAGTTTTAGCTCACCTGTTGTCTACAGTCACATTCATGCCGTTCCGCACCTGATTGGGCACGACGACGCTCATGCCTGAGTCGTTGACGATCAACGCGCCGATGACGTGAGGCCCGTTCGGAAGCATTCGCGTGTCGAGATTCACACTGAAGCCGATGTTCGGGCAGGCCGCGACGTCCTTCAGCGTCGAACATTCCTCCGGACGAGGCTGACCGTACGTTGCCCCCGCAATACCGGCTCCGTCGACTATCAGGATGACATTCACAACTCGTCCAGCCGGCGTGTATGCGTACCCTGCTACGTTGACGACACCCGAGAGTCGATCATTGGGCCGGATTGATGTGATTGCTCCAGCCGGCGTCGGTTGCGTTCCGTTCTTGACGGTAAATGGAATCGGAAAGCCGGGAACCATCGTGAACCGGCCGGTCTCATCCAGTACCCGCAACTGCATCGAGTGAGGTCCATCGGGTAAAGGAACCGGCCCGGACCGCGTATTCAATTGAAGCGACCAGCCCACACCCGGGCAATTTACCGGAAGCGGGGCCGGCAACGCGCCGCAGACATCCGGACGCTGGACTCCGTAGATTGCCGAGGGGTACGTCACGCTATCGATGAGCAGATCGACCCGGAGGACGCGCAGGTCCGGCGCATAGGCATAACCCCTGAACATCGCAGTTCCACTCACTTCGGCGCCGGCAGCCGGAGATTCAATGTCACCCACAGGAGTTCTCGCCTGTCCGGCATCGACGTTGAAAGTAACGGTCGCGCTGTCCTTGAACCCACCTCTGAAATTCGTAACCCGGACGAAGACCTTATGAGGACCCGGGCTCAGGTTCAGTGGCGCCAGATTGAGCTCCGATTGGAAGCCAACCGTCGGGCAACCCGGGACGGAAGTCGCGGCGCAGTAGTCCGGACGAGCGACCGGCACGGCTGCTGACCCACGCTCGATGCCGTCGATGTAGATGCCCCGGCGACTGACAGAATTCAGATTTGGTGAGGGTTCATAAGCTATGCCGCTGACTCGCAGGATTCCGCGCACGCTCTCATCCGCTGCCGGCCGCTCGAGAATGACTTCAGGCGTACTTGTGGCGCCGAACGGAGGAATGAAGAACTGGTTCGGGGCGTTGTTATAGGTCCGCAGATTGAATGTGCGGGAATAAACATCATGGCCGTTCGAGATCCCGACTGTCGGTTGGGGGCCGCATGTGGAGAGCGTCTGTGCCGCTGTATGCAGATTCTGATTTCCGGCTCCGTAATAGAACGTGATCAAGCCGTCCGACGTGATGGTTACGGCGACATTGACCGGTTCGGGAATCAGCGGTCCAAGCAATGAAGCCGCGGGAAGCGTTTCGGCCGTCCAGCGAATGGATACGATGTTCGGAGACGGCGTGCCCATAAACATACCTTCATTCGGTTGAGCGTTGCCGAAATTCAGGTTCGCGAACAGCGGCGCGATTGCCGTCAGACTCCGCAGTTCTGTTACGTCGTTGCATCCGGGGCCGCCGAGATCCGTGTTCAGGGAAGGCTGAAAGATGATCACGCCTGTGGGATACACCACCATCGACTTGTACTTCTTATCGAAAAAAGGAAACTCGAATGGCAAAGGCACCGAAATCGGGGCTCGAACGTTTGCCAGCCGTGTTTCATTGGCAAACGTCGGGAGTCCGTTGGCCGGTGTGACGCTGGTTGCAAGCGTGTATGGCTGCATGGTAGCGGCCGTTGCCTGTACCAGACTCAGGGGATTCGTATCTGTATATGCAGCGGTAAGGACGTCGCCGGGGATGACGCTGAGTAAGCCGTTCTGCTGGCCAACAACTGTTACGAAAGACGGGATGAGCCCGACGTAGATCATTCCGGTGCGTTCGAGGATCACATCTTCGACGTCGCCGCCGGTCGTGTTTACCTGGATCCGAACAGAGGGCGTCGTCAGATTCATGTCGTTCAGGATGATTCGAATGGATTCGCCGCCCACAAACGAGTCTTCGTAGAACTTGAGTTTGCCGGTGGACGAGGGAGCTTCGAACGACGAGACCACGTGTAGCGTGTCGCCGCCGTCGGAGTGAGCTGTTGCTCCCAGACCGCGCTTCGCGAAAGCGCTCCACAGTTCCGCCTGGCTGGCGCCTTCGAAGTCCACTTGATCGGCGAGAAGGATAGCGTCGCGCGCATCGACCATGGTCGGCGATGGCGGAGATAACATCAGTCCGTCAACGACGAGTTGGCGAATGCGGCGGCGGCCTTCGGTTTCGCCAAACTGGCGGATCAGATTTGCCCTGGCCTCCCATAACGCCTGCACCCAGATTTCTCCGTCCGCATGAACCTCGCCGCCGAAATAGAAGACCTTTCCGAGATTGGCGAACGTCAGAGGGTTGATGGTCATATCTGTGCTATACGGCCGTGTTCGCAAGCCGGTACCCCAGGCATTGAAAAAGTACTCTCCGGTGGGGTAGCTGCCATCCAACGGTCCTCCCTGCGGAAGAGTGAACTCCAGCCCGAAGAAGTCGCTCCAGGCCTCGCCCATGGAAGCGGTCTGAAAGCTGCCGTAACCGTCTGGAAGGAGGCGGAGACTGACGCCGTGTGTGTATTCATGAACGATGACGTCGGCTGCATACGCGCCATCCGCGAAGAAACCAGCCGTCCCGCTCGTCGAGACGAACATTGCAATCATCGAAGCGCCGCCATCAAGAACCGAACGATTCGTGAAGAACGCGTTGTTCAGCGACGGGCCCACCTGCCCCGCAGCGGCAAAATGAGTGAAGGCCATTAAAGCGTCGTCCCCGACGCCGCCACGGCCATAGTTGTCCGACTGGAAGTTCCCGGCGGCTTCCGTGAAACCGTTTGCATAAAAGAGGTCGTGCGCGCGATTTACCCAGTAGAAAAGATTCACGTTCGCCGCGTCACTGAAAGTGACGGGGTTCGGAGCGCCGACTCCCAGCAGGAGAGGGAAATTGAAGCTGCCGAAGTTGGCCGATGTGCGATACGCATTCGTCTGGAAGAGTTGACCAAGCAGATTTTGTCCGACGACGGTGTTGTATCCGGCGGTCTCATTATTGACGATCCATCCCTTCGGCGAAGCGACGGGATCACCTGACAGCGGCACGAGCGTTCGCTCCACAAGCGGAGGCGCAGAATTCAGCCGCACTCCCGGCGTGGGATTCGGTTGCGGCGAGCCCTGATCGAACACCAGTCCGCGAGGTGCGGCCTGAAAGAATGTCGTTGGTGCCTTGCTGATCACAGCGCCGGTCGACGCTTCGATGGCGACGTCAAAAGCCATGACGCCGTCTTCATCGACGACATTGAATAGCCAGGCCAGCAGCAGCGTGTCCCGATGCGCAAACCATACAAGGCGTCCTTCGATGTCCGCGCCCAGATCGCCCGCGGCAAAGCGCACGCCATTTCTTCGGCTGGTAGGCATTGCGGACGGTTTGTATCTCGCACCGAGCCGTGGATTCACTTGCCGCACCGCAGCCACAACAGCGGTCTCAGACGGAATCTGCGCGCTAATGTCGACTGCGCGGGGGGCCGGATACAACTTCCCGCCGGCACTGAGGACTGCGCCATCGCGACCAATGTTGGTCGTCCAGGCCCCGTTGTGCACGTCAATGCCGTAAAAGCGCTGGCGATACACCAGATGATTCACTCCGTTGTGCTCCGTCGTGTACTCCTTCGCCAGATAGATACTCGAGAGATCATCCGGTTGGAGCTTCGCGGAAGAGCTCAGGTAGCCGAATGCGATCGTTTCAGGCGCACTCCCGCTGGGCTCCGTCAACGCAGCGATCGGGGTTGAAAAGCGAACGAGCCGTTCCGACGTCTGACCCAAAAGAACCGGAACGACAAGAAAAAGGGCAAAGATTATGCGGCGCATGGGCGGCGATTTTAGCAGAGGCCTTCAGGATTGCAATGACTGACGGACTTTTTCGGCGCCCGAAGCCGTCACCAATTCGTAAGGCTCCACCTTAATGCGCGAGGCAGGACACGCTTCTCGTCGAGCGCGCGAATGTCGGCGGCGACGTTTGCCAGACCATATGGCATCGGTTTCTCGCTGCAGCCGGCGCAGTATGGAAGAGATTCAGAAGGCAACTGGCGCGCCGCCGTTTCGTACTGCCCGCGGTCAGCGAATGACAAACGGGCAAGTTTCGCCATCGGTGAATTCACCAGGTCCGCGTGTTCAGCAGACGGTTGTGACAGCCGGTCAAACACAAGATGCTTGGCGCTCTTATCCGGCGCCATGCAACACGGCATGATTCGCGCGGCCCCATCGATCGTGATGTTGTGGTAGAGCCAGTCACATGTCGAGCTGTCCGGCCTGTTTGCTTCGCTCGAACCGCTCGTGGAATGGAAACGTTCTTCCCACGAACAATTGAACAGATCAGTGACGCTCTGGGCGATGTCCTGCACTGTTTTCCGGCGGGCTTCCGAACACCAGTCGCCGGTCCACTTCGAGAACCGGTAGCTTCCGCGTTGAGGCACGGACACCGCGTGGATTTCAGGATCGTCGATGACGACATCGAATGGAGTGTAGATAAGCAGCTCATCAACGCCCAGCTCGGACGCCATGCGTATCGCGTCGTTGGTCTGATGCGCGTTGTGTTCGAATGTCAGGAATTGCCAGACGAGAAACGGCGTCGGCGAACGCATCTTTCGCTTCGAAGCCACAAGTCGCCGGACGTTTTCGAATACGAGTTCAAGATTGCCTTTGCGCCGGTATCGTTCGTAGGCGTCCTGTGTCGTGCCGTCGATCGAAAGAATCATTCGATCCAGCCCGGACTCGACGATCCCATCGATGTCGTTCAAAGGCATCGAAAGGTTGGTCGAGGTCGTCGTGAACAGGAGATACCGTTTCGATGACCTCACAAAATCCGCAAATCGCTTGTGAAGCAGCGGCTCGCCGTAGTTGTACAGCGAGGCGCAGAATGCGAACGGTCCCGTCTGCTGGAGAAATCGATCGTAAGCGTCGAGCGGCAGCATGGAAGCCGGCCAGTCGAACTGCGATGCATAACTCCGGTTCGATGTGTGCACGCATGCGGGACATGCAAGCTGGCAGGCGTTGGCCGGATCCACGGTCAATTGAAACGGTTTCGACATCAGGACGGAGTGCCGGTTCGCGAAGTGATATCGCGCGATGGCCAGGTTGCACAGTTTCAGCGTGAATAGCTGGCAGAACGGCTCGTCACGATATCGAGCGACCAGTTGGGCGTAAAGCTTTGGCTGGAACGCATCCATGGCCCGCATGAATTCCAGCTTGTCGCGGCTGCGATCGAACAGAGACTGGATCTCCGCAGTCAGAGCGCCGCTGAGAAACTTCGGAATGTGAGATTCCAGGCGTGAGCGAAGCCGATCGATCCGAATGACACTTCGTCTTCTGAAATCCATGACCCGTCAATGCGCTCGCGCTTTTTTCTTTGTGCGGGCCGGCTCGGAACCGGTCCTCCGGATATTCCGCACCATGAATATCATCCCGATGACGAGCATGGGGATGGTGAGCAGCTGACCCCGCGTGAAGTAGCCGAACTGATAGCCGATCTGGATATCCGGTTCGCGCACGAACTCGACGAGGAATCGAAAGAGTCCATAAAAACCGAGGAAAGCCCAGAAGACGGTGCCTCGATAGAAATTCTTCCGGTACATCCATAGGAGAATGATCAGAAGGACCAATCCTTCCAGCAGCGCCTCGTAGAGCTGTGAAGGATGCCTTGGCATCGGGCCGCCATCGGGGAAAACCATCGCCCACGCCACGTCTGTCCTGCGGCCCCATAACTCACCATTGATGAAGTTGCCGATTCGGACGAGTCCAATGCCGATCGGAAACGCAGCGGAGCAGAGATCGGCGATTTCCCAGAAATCCCATTTCTTCTTCCGGCTGATGTACCACGCTGCGAGAATCGTCCCGATCAAACCGCCGTGAAACGACATCCCGCCCTGCCAGATCGCAAAGATTGAAGCCGGGTTTTGCAGGTAGTTGTTGAGGTCGTAAAAGAGGACGTATCCCAGACGACCGCCGACCATGACGCCGAGGATGAGGTAGAACAGCAGGTCGTAGAGATCGTCGGTGGACAGGTTCAGCTTCCGGCGTCGGGAGAGGCGTCGCAGCGCGAAGAAGCCGAGGATGAACCCGACCATATACATGAGCCCGTACCATCGCAGCTGAATCGAGGTATTCAGGAACGGAACGGGAATCTCGAGAAATACCGGGTCGATGTTTGGATAAGGAATCGTCAGTAGCGTCAGGATCATTGAACAGTGGTGAGTCGGAATTGCTTTTCGCTGAAAACCAGCGCGCTGAATGTTTCGATGGTTGTGTCTTGTTTCCAATCGTCAGGTTTCAGGCCCGCCTTCCTGCATGTTTCCTGCAGAAATCGTTCGCGGCTCCAGCCGTACATCGTCGCGACCTGCGGCAGCAGCAGACCCCGGGCGCCTTTCCTGCTGATCAACAGACCGTGCCGGCCGATTTCAATCTGATCGATCGACTGCACACGTTCGATTGGAGAGAGTACCGAGATTTCAAATTCGACGGCTTCCAGTTCCGCCGCCATCAGAGGCATGAATCGAGGATCGCCGACGGCCGCGGCCACCGCGCATTCCGCCGTGCTTCGGTATAGCGGGCTGGCGGAGTGGATATTTCCGATGCAGCCGCGGAGCTCGAGTCCCTGATGGACTGAGACGAAGATGCCGCGCTGCTCCAGCAGCGGTCCTGAAACGATCTCGGGCAAATGCGGTGTCTGACCCGCCAAATAGGCCCGAACGGCATTGCGTGCGATTTTTAGGAGAATTTGCTGATCGGCTTCAGTGAGTTGGAATGTCACTGGTTGCGACATGGCGACGCTGCCTCTTCTCGAGCAGAATCAAGCGCCGGCGCTCGCGGGCTTTGAAGCGGTCGTCGATCTTTGTCCAGAACTTCCGGAAGTAGTCGGCTGCCGAAAGCAGGGCAAAGAGGACCACCAGCCACAGCGAGATTCGGCCCAGATTGTGAATAAGCGGATGCGGAATGCCTCCGGGCATTGGCATTCCCAGGATCAGCAAAGTAATCGTGGTAACCTGCGTAGCCATCTTCAGCTTGCCGAGATCGGAAGCGTCGATCGTGAATCCCTGCGCCGACGCGATGCTGCGGAGGCCGGTCACGGCAAACTCGCGTCCCACGATGATGACGACGACCCATGCCGGAACGACCTGCAACTGGACTAAAGAAATGAAGGCGGAAGATATGAGAAGCTTATCGGCGACCGGATCGAGGAGCGTTCCGAGAGTCGTAACCTGCCCACGCTTTCGGGCCAAATAGCCGTCCAATAGATCGGTCATCGAAGCAGCCAGGAAGATCGCTGCGGCGAGCCTGACATCATATTTGGTTAGCAAAACGGTGACCAGCAGCGGGACAAAAAAAATCCTGCTTAAGGTCAGACCGTTGGGCAGATTCATGGGGCATATTCTAGTATAGAAACGCAAATATGAAGGGACTCATTCTGGCCGGAGGGAAAGGCACTCGCCTGCGGCCATTGACGATCAACACGCCAAAGCCTGTCGTCCCCGTGGCGAACTCCCCGTTCCTGCTTTATCAGATCGATCTCATGCGGAGCGCCGGAATCGACGAGATCATTCTCAGCCTCTCCTACCAGCCCAGGAAGATCGAAGACCTCCTGAAAGATGGATCTGACTACGGCGTCTGGATTCGTTACGCCGTGGAAGGGACGCCGCTGGGAACGGGCGGGGCATTCAAAAACGCTGAAGAACACATCAATTCGACGGCCGTCGTCTTCAATGGGGACGTTCTGACCGATATCGACCTTGCTGCCGTCGTGGCGCACCATCGCGAGAGAAAGGCGGTCGCTACGATCGTTCTCACTCCGGTGGAGAACCCGTCTGCTTACGGACTGGTTGAAACCAGCCCGGACGGCTGGATCCAACGCTTTATTGAAAAGCCCGGCCCCGACGAGATCACGACGAACACAATCAATGCCGGCATCTACGTTTTGGAGCCGTCGGTTCTGAAATACATGCCGAAAGGCGAGCCTTATTCTTTCGAGCGTGGACTCTTCCCGACGCTGCTCGAACATAAAGAGCCGGTGCTCTCGTTCATTTTCGATAAGTATTGGATCGACATCGGCACTCCCCAGAAGTACCTCGAAGTGCATCATGACATCCTTTCCGGAAAGTTCTCTTCGGCCCGCGTGGCGAAGAGCGCGCTGGACCGGTCGGCATTGCCTGCTGGCGCGCTGGTCGATGCGAAGTCGATCATCGGTCCCGACGTGACGATCCGAGAAGGTGTTCGTATCGAGAATTCCGTCATCGGCAGGAACTGCAAAATCGATAGCGGGGTTCACATTGTCGACTCCGTGCTCTGGTCCGGCAACACCATTGATGCCGACGCGCGAATCGCGGGCAGTCTGATTGGGAAGGGCTGTTACGTCGGCCGCTCGGCGAACCTTCGTCCGGGCGTTGTGCTCGGCGACAAGACGGTGCTGACCGATTTCTCATCCCTATAAAATGAAAACAGCAATCAAGTTCGGCACCGATGGCTGGCGAGGCATCATTGCGGACACGTTCACGTTTGAAAACCTCCGCTACGCGGCCCAGGCCACCGCTGACTACTTCAAGACTGTCGAAAGCCGCGAACGAGCCGTATTCGTGGGATTCGATGTGAGATTCCAATCCAGGGCGTTCGCGCGCGCGGCGGCGGAGGTTCTGGCGGCCAATGGCTTCCGGGTCATCATGCTGGACCGGCCGTATCCGACTCCATACGTGTCCTTTGAAGTGCGGCGCCGCGGACTCGTGGGTGGCGTGATGATTACGGCAAGCCACAACCCAGCGGCGTTCAACGGATTCAAAGTGAAAGCGCATTTCGGCGGCAGCGCGACTCCGGAGATTACGGCAAAGATCGAAGCCAACCTTCAGTTGTCGGGCGGGCCGCCGGCTGCGGGGAAGGCGGCGATTGAGGTTGTCGGTCCGGAGAAGCATTACTTCGATCATCTTCGATCTCTTGTCGACTGGGATCGGATTGCGAAGTCGAGGCTGAAGGTTGTCGTCGATTCGATGCACGGCTGCGGGGGAGTCATTCTCCAGGAACTGCTGCAGGATACCTCCTGCACGGTCGAGACGATCCGTGGAAACCCGGACCCGCTCTTCGGCGGCATCCATCCCGAACCCATGATGCCCCAGCTCGAACCTCTCGGTGAGGCCGTCAGAAAGACCGGCAGCGATGTCGGCCTCGCCACAGACGGCGACGCGGACCGATTGGGCATCGTCGATGAAACCGGGCAGTACGTCAACACGCTCCAGACGCTATCCCTTTTGCTTTTACATGTTTATCGGGACAAGGGCTGGAGGGGCGCCGTCGCCAGAACGGTTTCCCAGAGTTTGATGGTCCCTCGAATTGCACAGAAACTCGGCCTGAAGCTCTATGAGTGCCCGATCGGGTTCAAAAACATCGGAGAACTGATGCTCAAGGAAGAGATTCTGATCGGGGGTGAAGAAAGCGGGGGGATCGGCCTGTCGCGTCATCTGCCCGAACGTGATGGAATCTTCATTAATTTATTGTTCCTGGATCTTCTGGCCGCCTCCGGGAAGAGTTGTACCCAACTGATTCGCAACATGTGGGACGAATTCGGAGAGTTCCACTACGATCGTCGTGATCTGCATGTCCCAATAAATGTTGGGAATGCGGTCGTGGCGAAATGGAAAGACGACCCGCCGGCGACATTCGCCGGGCGCAAGGTCCGGGAAGTCGGAAAGCTCGATGGCTCGAAAGTGTTTCTGGAAAACGACAGTTGGATCCTGTTCCGGCAGTCCGGAACCGAGCCATTGCTCAGGGTTTATTGCGAGGCGCCAAGTGAGGCGGCCGTCGCCGAAATAATGAATGGCGGGTTAGATTTTGTGGAACAATTCCGGTCTAATGGTGTCCAGTAGAGGGTAAGGACCGAGCCTAATGCCAAGAGAAATCGCCTATAACTGGCTGGACCGGCCGCAAGCATTGACGGCCGAAGAAGCCTTGTTCGTCGCGCGATTGCAAGCCAACGACGACGCGGCGTACGACGAACTGGTCCGGACCTACAGCGCGTCCATCTTCCACGTCGCCTATCGCATGCTGGGAGATTCCGCGGAAGCTTCGGATTCGGTTCAGGAAATCTTCCTGAAGATTTTCCGGAACATCGGCGGCTTTAAAGGCGAAGCCGCGCTGAAGACCTGGATTTTCAAGATCGCGTTATCGGAAATCCTGAACAGGCTCCGCTGGTGGAAACGGCGCCATCGATACGCAACCATGTCGCTGGACGATCAGCCGAACGGCAATGGATTAGCGCCGGCACAGAGTGTCCCGAGTTTGAGTCCGACGCCGGAACAGCAGTTGCAATCGAAGGAGCAGGAGATCGCGATTCAGGAGGCTCTCGAAAGATTGTCGAAGGACCACCGGTCGATCATCGTCCTGCGCGACATCGAGGGCTTTGCCTATAACGAAATCGCGGATGTGTTGGGGGTCTCGATAGGAACCGTTAAGTCTCGTCTCGCACGCGCCAGAGCGGATCTGAAAAAGTCGCTGATGCGTTACGTATCGGTCCAGGGTTTGAGGTAAGTGTCAATGAGTACAGTAAAATGCGCTTCAATTCAAAAGTTGATGAGCCCGTTCATCGACTCGATGGTTACGGCGGACGATGCTCAGCGTGTCAAACGGCACGTTGAGGATTGCGACCCGTGCCACCGCCAGCTTCAATCGTACATTTCGATGCGCAGCCTGGTCGCGCGTATCGAGGACCCGCAGATGCCCGAGGACTTGGTCCTGTCGACGCGGGTTCTGCTGTCCCATGCGCGGAACAAGAATTTCCTCGTGCGGTTCGAGAACCGTTTGCACAATGTGCTGAAGCCCCTTGTGGTTCCTGTGCTCCTTGGCGCGTCCCTGACCATGCTCCTGTTCGGCGTTTTGCTCGGTTCACTCGCATCCAATTCCACGGTTCTGGCGGAGGGGCGTTTTCCCGCAGAGCCGCCTCTGTACCCTCTCTTCAAACCGGTCCGCACGAGCAACAACGTAAACTGGATCCGTTTTGCTTCGAACGAAAAACAAGACCTCGAAGAACCGCTCATGATCGACACACACGTCGGGCACGAGGGCACCGTTATCGACTACCACGTTATTTCCGGTCCGCAGAACCCGGAAGTGAATAGCTGGCTACGCGAGGTCCTATCGCTCGCGCAATTCACTCCGGCGACGGCTTTCGGAAAGCCAGTGGAATCCAGGATTGTCCTGTCGTTTGTGGCTGTCCGGAATTAACAGCTTCAGCGCTGCGACGAAAACCACCGCTCCCAGGAGAATGCCGGTCGTACCGGAAGGCAATCCCAGAACAGGCCATAGAAAAACTGTCGCAAGATACCGTGGCAGGCGCCCCAATGAAACGGCCAGGCAGTAACGAACCGTCTCTGGCGGATGCCGCAGGAGCGCCAACCGCACAACGGCGAACGGCAGGGGCAGTAGAGCGAAGAGAAAGGTCCAGATGTAAAACGTTCTGCCGCTCCAATGTGGCAGCCATCGTGGCCACTCTCCCGATCCTCTCCTGTGAAACCAATCCAACAGCTTGATGTCCGTGGCCGCGGCAAGACCTGCACCCGCACTCGCAACAAGGGCGAAAATGCAAGCCGAAGCTGTGGAGTGGTGCGCCGCGAAGTGGATCAATACTGGATCGAAAGCCATCGGTAACGCGGTGTTGCAAAAGAAAGCCAGCGGGATATAGACCACCGCTTCCAGCCAGCTCATGCTGTCACCAGGAAGTAAAAAGTGTGACCGCAGTTCCTGCAGATGTATTCATCGTAATCACCTCGCCGATCTGTGAATCGCAGGAAGTGACCCGCGAACAAACAGATCGGCGGGTGTTTCACCACATCCTTCCGCGATTCCGGTTTCAGGAACGAATGACCGCAATCGCAGGCGTATTCGTGGAATCCGTTTCGCGCAGTGACGTGATGTACGGAGTGACCGAACAGGTTGCAGAGATACCGGACCTTCTTTTTGAATGTCGAATGGTCGGAGTACGGATCGCGGTCCTTTGAAAACAACAGCGGGTGGCCGCATTGCCGGCAAACGTATTCGTTGTGGCCGGCTCTTTCGGCAATCCGGATGTAGTTGTGCCCGAACACAAAACAGGAAACCGTATGCGACACTCGAGTTTCTTCCTGCCGGTCGAGGTACCTCGAGCCGCATTGGCAATGCTTATCCGATCCGCGCATCGCGGCAAACGCGACATTGCTGACTCTGTGGCCGAATAATGCGCACGCCAGCTTCGGCATAAGCGCCTCCCGTGTGATTGCTGTCAGTGCCCGCGCGATCATCGTTGTGCCACCCGAATGTCGTCGTAGTCGGCTTGAGCTGAAGAGTGTGTGGAGTCGGAATCGGTCTTGACGCCGATTGCGATGAGGTTGCCCGGCTGTATTTGAAAGACCTTCTTAAAATCCTCGACGAGGTTTCTTGTCACCTGCTGCCACATGCCCAGAGAGTCCGAACCCGAGTGCACGACAATGATGGCCATTCGTCCGGAATTGGGATGTTTGACTGAACTGCCAGCGGGCAAGGATGTCGACCAGACATATTTGAGGACCCTGGGGAAAAGCCGCGAGCCAAACACGGCGTAGACGGACGCCGCGCTGTCGAGAGTCTTGAGATACCTCTCGTCTGCCGCGCTCGGCAGTTCGTGGACACGCCATCGCCACGAGAGGATCGGCGATTCTTCAGGTCTGACCTTGACCTCGATGCCCAACTGAACATCGCTGCCGTGAGACATCGCTGCCAGGTACCGGTTCCCGTCGGGTTCGGCCTTGACCTGATAAGCAGGTCGGCCCTGCCCCCCTCGTGCCTGCCACTGTGCAGGGAGGGAGCCGACCGGGTCAGCGCTGAAGTGGAAGCTAAGCGCCGGCGCCGGTACGGCCTGAAGGAAGAGATGAAGCAGAAACGAGTGGATCAATACGTTGGCGAGCATTTCTGAAGTGCCTCCTGCTGATGAATGCGGGAAAGCGGGTTCCGGATTGGCATTCCGACGCAGAAAGTTTTTTGGCGGCTATGCTAGCTTTGGGCTGCATTTGCCGCATATTCCCTCAGGAGGATTTATGAAAAGCAAAGCAGGCAGGGTTCTGGCAGTGGTCTTCTTCTTGATGTTCTTGACGTCGGTGGAGTGCTCGGCGCAGCTGGTGTCGTCGTTCGAACAGCTTCAGGTGCTGGTGAAGCCGGGGGACAACATTTATGTCACAGATGCGGCGGGAGACACGACCAAGGGGCGCATTGCGGAACTGTCGCCGTCGTCATTAAGCCTGGTGGTCAATGGTAAGCGCCGAGACCTGGCGCAAACCGACGTCCGCGAGATCCGTCAATGGCGGGGCGATCCACTGAAGAATGGAGCTCTGATCGGTGCTGCTGTTGGCGGCGGGCTTGCTGCTATCAGTGTGGCGGCTTACGGTTGCTACGGCTGCGGCGCTGAGGCCGTTGGAGCTGTAGCCATGTCGGCCGGCATCGGTGCTGCGATTGGCGTAGGTCTTGACGCTCTGATTCCGTCGAAGCAAATGATCTTCGTGAATCAGAGTCGAGGCTCCGCGGGGAAGTTTCAAATCAAGCCCATTCTGAATCGTTCGAACAGGGGCGTGAAGGTTGCTTTCTCTTTCTGAACGCGAGGTAGAATGCCGCATTTCCTCAGGAGGAGCTATGAAGGGAAAGGCGGGCGGGATTCTGGCGGTGGGCGTTATTTCGATACTCTTAACGGCTGTGGAGTGTTCGGCTCAGTTCGTGTCGTCGTTCGAACAGCTTCAGGTTCTGGTAAAGCCGGGAGACAACATTTATGTCACGGATACGGCGGGAGTCACGACGAAGGGGCGCATCGAGGAGCTGTCGTCATCGTCATTGGGCCTCGTTGTGAAAGGTAAACGTCGAGACCTGACGCAAACCGACGTCCGTGAGATCCGCCAATGGCGAAGTGACTCGGCAAGGAATGGAGCGATGATCGGCGCTGCTAGTGTTGGAGGTCTAATAGCCGTGCTGTGGATAAGCGCAGGCGGGTGCGATTGTGGGAGCCAGGTACGCCATCGCGGCAGTAACCGTCTCAGTGGGAATCGGCGCGGCGGTTGGAGCGGGTTTCGATGCGTTGATTCCGAAGAAGCGGACCATCTTCCGCAATCCGAATCGCAGTGCGGGGAGGTTTCAAATTCGGCCGATATTGAATCGTTCAGATAAAGGCGTGAAGGTCGCGTTCTCGTTCTGACCAGGGGAAAGACATCGTCAGCCGTCCGTCGCGCGGATTTCCCGATGTAGCCATGCCTTCGCGAAGTTCCAGTCCCGGATGACGGTAAATGGCGAGACGTTCAGAACGCCGGCGGTCTCTTCAACGCTCAGTCCGCCGAAGAATCGCAGTTCGACGACCTTGCCTTTTCTGGCGTCCATCTTCGTCAGACGATCGAGAGCTTCATCCAGGGCGATCAAATCCGGAGCGCGGCTCGGCGAAGCAGCGATGTTTTCTTCCAGGGATATCGGCCGGACACCGCCGCCGCGCTTCTGGTATCCGCGCGAGCGGGCGTGATCGACGAGCACCCGGCGCATGATTTGCGAAGCGACGCCATAGAAGTGAGCCCGGTTTTCCCACCGCGCATTCTTCCAATCCGCCAGCCTCAGGTAGGCCTCGTTGATCAAGGCTCCTGTCTCGAGTGTGTGGTGGGGCTTCTCGCTTCGCATGGACCTGCGGGCCAGCCGGCGCAACTCTGCATAAATCAGTGGCGCCACCTTCTCCGGCGCGGATGGGTCGCCTTCGCTCCAGGCGCGCAGCAGGATGGTTACGTCTTCCTTTGTCAGGTTGGCTTTCTTCTCCGAAGAATTCATAAATCGAAATTCGTGCCAGTTCTCTGCCCGATATCCCGCATACACAAGCAGGAGGAGTTCAATGGGTATCAGATTGGCTGTTAGACTAACATTTTCGGCGTTGGTTCTGCTGTCTGGCGTGGGTTCTCTATGGGCGCAGGACGTACCGGCCTTGACGTTTCAAGACCTTCACGCACGCCTCAAACTCAGCCACAACGAAACAATTGAAGTCACGGATCCAACGGGATTCAAGTACAAGGCCAAAGTGTTTGCCATAACCGACCGCACCATGGTGGTTACTACCGGCGGCGTTCGGCGTGAACTTACCGAATCCGATGTGCGCGAAATTCGGCACAAGCGGCGCGACGGCCTGGGCAACGGAATCGGTTACGGCCTGCTTGCAGGGCTTGGAGCAGCTACGGCCGGAGTTTTCATGGTCTGCAGTTCCAACGACTCGGAGTGCACGACGATCGCGGCAATGGTCTTCTTTCCGACTTTCGCCGGAGCGGGAATAGGGGCCGGCGCTTTAATCGACGCTTCGATCCGAAAAAACGAAACCGTGTTTGCCCGCCCGTCCTCCTCGATTAATCGCGGATTCAGAGTGGCGCCGATCTACTTACTGGCTGCGCCCTGTCGGGCTTGCATTCGCTCCGCTCATGGCGGAAAGACAGCCGGTGTCAGTGTGAAGTTTGGCTTCTGACCGGGCGTTGAGGGTATATCGCGTGCATCAAAGTGCGCTGCGCGAATGGAACGTAGGCCAGCAGTGCGACTCCGGCAACCGCGATTCCTACGCGAAGCTGACGCCAGAGCAGCAGAGGCGATGCCGCCCAGATGCCGTCGAGCACGAGCAGCACAGGGAACAGCAGCGTGAATTTACGGCCCGCAGCCGGATGACGCCACCCGACGGCGGAAATCAGGTACACCCGAACCGAGATGCCACACATGGCGAGAATCATCGTTCCGATCGCACCCAAAGGATCGGAGATTTGAAAATCCGTCGCAAGGTTTCTCGCGATGCCGTCGATGTGATACATGGCGGCAACGTACATGGCCAGGTAACCCATTTGCGTCAGCAGGAAGACGACCCGGGCCGATTGCATGTGCAGGATAGGTAGTGGTATCGCGTCCGGTAGTGGCTCCGGTTCTCGCTCCGGTTGCGTCTCGAGATACGTGAAGATTTCCGCGACCGACTGAAACCGCCGATCCGCATCCTTCTCGAGGCACTTCCGAATAAGTCGTCCGAGCTTTCGCGCCATTGCATCATCGGACGCGATTGCGTTCCAATCCGGTTCTTCACTCGCGATTTTGATGATGACGTCTGTCGGTGTTTCGCCCTGAAACGCAGGTTTGCGCGCAAGCATTTCGTACAACACGCATCCAAATGCCCAGATGTCGGTCCGCGCGTCGATGGTTTTACCGCGAGCCTGCTCGGGCGACATATAGGCAGTTGTGCCTATAACGACGCCCTCTTTGGAAACATCGGTAACGACGTTCGGCACATCCGGAGCCTGTATCAGTTTGGAGATGCCGAAATCGATAATCTTGACCGTCCCATCCGGCGTGAACTTGATGTTGGACGGTTTCAGATCGCGATGAATGATTCCCTTGCCATGCGCCGCCTGTAGTCCGGCTGCCAACTGCTTCGTGATGTCGACCAATTCCCGCGTCGTGAGCGGTGAGCGCCGGATCCGCTCCAGAAGAGTTGCGCCTTCAATTAGCTCGAGCGCCAGGCCGCACACTCCATCGGCCTCTTCGATGCCGTAAATCGAGGCAATATTGGGATGGTTCAGTGTCGCAAGAAGGCGAGCTTCTCGATACATCCGGTCGAGACGTTCCTTGCCCAGAAACTGGGCATCACGCACTACTTTGATCGCAACGTCGCGATGAAGCCGCGTGTCGCGCGCTCGATAAACGTCGGCCATGCCACCGCTGTCGATCATCGGTCCGATCTCGTAATGATTGAGTCGGCGGCCTTCCAGCGATGGGTATTCGAGCGAGGCGACGGACATTCCTTCGTGCGGTCGTTCCATGAAATCGCCGGTTTCCCCTGATGCGTTCAGCAGCGACTCGACTTCGCGCCGGAGTTCCGGGTCGTTCGCGCAGGCTTCGTCCAGATATGCAGATCGTTCCTGTGGTGAGCGTAGCGACGCGGCATGGAACGTTTCTTCAATCGTCTTCAATCGGGCAGGCTGCATGTTCCGGCATCCTACACCCATCCCTGGGACGACTCAGATCAGTTTCGCAACCGCGTCCACAACCTTCTCTGCGACATTGCCCGACCCGAGTTGCCTCCGGAGCTTTTCGTAATTCCCGCGGATCTTCGACTGCAGCCAGACATCATCCATCAGCCGCAGCGTCGCCTTGCTGACCTCTTCCGGCGTCATCCGTTCCTGGAACAGCTCCGGAACAACTTCTTCACCGAGGATGATGTTGACGATCCCGTAGAACCGCATCCGGATCAGCATCTTTCCAACGAGCCATGATCCCTGGCTGATCCGATACACGATCACTTCCGGCGTACCGAGCAACGCCGCTTCGAGCGTCGCCGTTCCGCTGGCGACGATCGCCGCTCGCGCGTAGCGAAGGGCATTATAGGTTTCGTTCGCAACGATGGTGATCGGTTGTCTCTGGATCATGGCTTCGATCGACTTGCGATCGAGTCCAGAGGCGAGCGGCAGGACGAATTGCGTGTCGGGTTTCTTCTTCCGTATCAACGCAGCAGCGCCGCAAATCGGAGGCAGCATGAATCGAATCTCTTTTTTTCTGCTGCCTGGCAGCAGCGCGACGATCGGCTTTCGCGGATCGAGTTTATACGCCGCGCAAAATGCTTCTTTCGACCTGGTGGCTCTCACCATGCCGATCAATGGATGTCCAACGAACTCCACATCGACGCCGGCGTTGCGGTACATCTCCTCTTCGAAGGGGAAGATCACCAGCATCTTGTCGACCAGCTCGCTTATCTGCTTGATGCGCCCTTCGCGCCACGCCCACACCTGAGGGCTGATGTAATAAATGATCGGTACGCTGGCCGCCTTCAGACGTTTTGCGAGCCTCAAATTGAAGTCGGGAAAATCGATGAGGATTGCCGCAGCAGGAGGATCGGTTTCGGCCTGTTCTGCGAGCCGACGGAAGACCCGGTACAGATTGCCAAGCGAACTCAAGACCTCGAATGGCCCGATGACGGCCGTTTTGCTGATGTCCGCTTCGAGCCGCACGCCCGCCGCCTTCATGCGCTGCCCGCCGAGACCGAATATCTGACTGCCGGGATATCTGCGTAAGAGACTGCGCGCGACGTCCGCGCCATACATGTCGCCGGAAGCTTCTCCGGCGACCATAAGGAACTTATGCGCGGCCACTGCAAACGGTGGGCGAGAAATTCTTCATGTCGTAAAATTGTAGCGCATGCGACGCCTACTGGCATTCGTCCTGGTCTTTGCAGGCCTTCCCGCGGGAACCTGGCTGGCGGCGGTAGTTCCGGTGCGGGTCGTCATCATGCACACCAACGATCTTCACGGCCAGCTCCTGCCACGCGACGGCATCGGCGGAATCGCAGAGATCGCAACAATCATTCGCAGCGCAAAACCCGACCTCATTCTCGACGCCGGCGACATATCCACCGGCACATTTCTTTCTGACGAATTCAAAGGTGCGGCAACGATTCAGGCGATGAACAAGATCGGATACACCGCCGGCACAATCGGCAACCACGAGTTCGACTATGGCCAGGAGGCTCTACGCATGCGCCTGCGCGAAGCGAAATTCCCGCTCCTGTCGGCGAACCTGCAAACGATCATCCGGGATATCAAGAAATACACGATCGTCAACACGAAAGGTCTGCGCTTCGGCTTGATCGGATTGACGACCGAAGCTGTCAAAACCAAGAGTCATCCCAACAACGTCCGGGGCGTGACTGTCCTGGATGTCGTCAAGACACTCGAACAGTTGCTGCCGGAAGTTCGCAGGAAAGCCGACTTCATCATCGCCATGGTCCATGTCGAAGATGAAGAAGAGCGGCGCATCGCGAGCGCTTTTCCGGAAATACGCCTCATCATTGCCGGGCACAATCACGACGCTCTTGGGCCGATCTGGATCGATAAGACGCTCATCGCGAAGACGGGCGTCGCGGGCCGGAATGTCGGCCGCGTGGACCTCGATTTCGAAAACAAGAAGCTCTCGAATATGGAGGCGAGGCTGATTCCGGTCAAGGACGTCGAGCCGCACCCCGATCTCACCCGAGTTCTCACGCCGTACCATGAGAAGGTGAAGGTGAAGATGGCCGAACTGATCGGCGAAGCGACGGACGATCTGACGTATTCCCGCTCGATGGAATCGCCGCTCGCCAACATGGTGGCCGATGCATTTCGAGAAAGGGCGAAGACACAGATCGCGATTCACAATGTCGGCGGCATTCGCGCGCGGGTGACGAAAGGCGGAATCACGTGGGGCAAAGCGTTTGAGGTCTTGCCGTTTCAGAACACGCTCGTCACGCTGAAGCTCACCGGCGCCCAACTGAAGAAGACACTCGAGCGCGGCCTGGTACCGACTGTCGGAATAATGGCCATCAGCGGTATTCGAGTGCAGTTGGATCGATCGAAACCGCCCGGACAACAGGTGGCATCCGCGCATCTACTGGACGGGGCAACAGTCGAGGATTCGAAGTTGTATTCGATAGCGACCAACGATTTCGTTCTCGCCGGCGGCGATGGCTACGACGAATTCGCAAAGGGGACCGACATAACGGACACCGGTGTCATTCTTCGCGACGTTTTCGTGGCATACATCAAAGCGCATCGCGTCCTCATCCCCGCTCTCGATGGGCGCATCGTGATCAATTAATACCTATTTTTGTTCTCTACTTCAGCCTTTCGATCTGCGCTCCAACGGAGCGCAGTTTCTCCTCGATCTTCTCGTAGCCGCGGTCGAGGTGGTAGACGCGATCGATGAGAGTCGTTCCGTCTGCCACCAGTCCGGCGACCACGAGCGAAGCGCTCGCACGCAGATCCGACGCGATGACCGTCGCCCCGCTCAGCCGGCTTTTCCCCGTCACAATGGCGCGCGACCCGTCGATGCGAATATCCGCGCCCATGCGTAACAACTCGCTCGCGTGCATGAAACGGTTTTCGAAGATGTTTTCAGTGATGACCGACATCCCGGAAGCCTGCGTCATCAAGGCCATGTACTGAGCCTGCATGTCCGTCGCAAAGCCGGGATATTCCTTCGTGACGACGTCTGCTGCGCACAGTTTGCTGTTTCCGTACACCGTCATTCGCGCGGGACCGGTTTCGATCTTTACGCCGGCGTCACGAAGTACCTGGATCACTCCTGAAAGGTGAGTCGGGTTGCAGTCCGTGATTTCAAGAGTGCCGTTTGTTATCGCTCCTGCGATCAGGAACGTTCCGGACTCGATTCGATCCGGGATGATACGGTGCGACGTTCCCTTGAGATGCCTGACGCCTTCGATCGTAATCGTCGAAGTTCCCGCGCCGTCGATCCGCGCTCCCATTGCATTGAGCATCTCCGCGAGATCCGTGACTTCCGGTTCGCAGGCGCAGTTTTCGAGGGTAGTCCGGCCTTCGGCGAGCGTTGCCGCCATCATCAGGTTTTCCGTTCCGGTGACAGTGATTTTGTCGAACAGAATCTCAGCACCGACCAGACGCTCCGCCGACGCTTCCACATAACCATGCTCGGTTCGGACGGTTGCACCCAGCTTCTGGAATCCGTGGATATGAAGGTTGATCGGACGCGCGCCGATCGCGCAGCCTCCGGGAAGCGATACACGCGCGCGGCCCGTTCGCGCAAGCAGCGGCCCGAGTACGAGCACGGAAGCGCGCATCGTTTTTACAAGGTCGTAAGGAGCCTCGTGCGAAAGGATCTTCGTCGCGTTCAGCCGCGCCGAATGGTCCTCCTCGAATTCAACCCCAACGCCTAATTCCCGCAGCAATCGTCTGGTTGTGAAAATATCATTCACGAACGGCAGATTCGTCAGTGTCACCTCTTCAGCCGTCAACAGCGATGCAGCCATCGCCGGCAGCGCGGAATTCTTTGCGCCGCTGGCGCGGATTTGTCCTTCGAGTCGATTTCCACCTTTAATTCGTAATTTGTCCATGTCCTAAAATCTTTCAAAAACGATGTTGCCGCCCACGAGTGTCTTGAGTACTCGAAACTGCGCATTCATGATAAGCACATCTGCATCGGCGCCGGGTTCGAGAATACCTTTCTTCTCCAGCTTGAGCGCGCGAGCCGGATTCAGTGTCAGACCGAACAAAGCGTCCTGAAACGTCCAGTCGGTCCACTCCACGAAATTCTTCAAAGCGACTTCCTGCGTCAGCGTGCTTCCGGCGAGGCGGCCTTCAGAGTCGCGGCAGATGCCATTCGCCACTTCGACCGTATCGCCGCCGAGCGCATAGCGGCCGTCTGGCATGTCTGTAGCGCTGATGGCATCGGTCACGAGTAGCACGAGAGACTTTCCTTTCGATCGCGCGAAGACCCGGACAAGAGCGGGGTCCACATGGATACCGTCGACGATTATTTCCGCCCAGACCCGATCGTCTGCGAGGACTTCTCCGACGATGCCCGGATCACGATGATTCATGGCGCGCATAGCGTTGAACGTGTGGACCGCATAACATACGCCGCGGTCGGCCGCGCCTTTCGCCTGGTCGAAAGTCGCATCCGAGTGGCCCATCGCGACAATGACACCGTGATGGCGCGCCATGATCAGCAGCGCATCCGTTCCTTCAAGCTCCGGCGCAATGGTCATCAGGCGAATGCGATTTCCGGACGCGCGAGTCCATTTGTCGATCAGGTCGACGTTCGGCGCGAGGACATTTGAAGCCTTGTGTGTTCCCCGCTTTGCGGCGCTGATGAATGGTCCTTCGAGATGAATGCCGAGCGGAGTCGCTCCATCGAACGGTTGCGATAACGCGGCGCCGAGCTGTTCCACGGCATGCGACAGAACGTCCGGCGGTGAAGAGACCGTGGTCGGCAGAAATGACGTCGTGCCGTGGCGGACAAGCAGGCGGCTGACCGTATTGACGGATTCCCAGCTTCCGTCCATTACATCTACGCCGCCGCAGCCATGGATATGCGGTTCGATGAATCCGGGGGTCACGAACCACTGCGATGCATCGAGTCGGTCCGCCCCTGAAGGTATTGGCACCGATTCCGGGGCGCCGAGTGCGGCGACCGTCGCACCTTCGATCAGAAGCCGTCCGGGAGAGTATTTCTTTTCAGGAGTGAAGAGTGTGCCGGCGTCGATGGCGATTAGGCGGCCTTTACTCACGTCCGCTTCCGAGATGTCCGAGCACGGTGCGGAGGTTGCCGCCGGAGGCCGCAAGCTGTTTCTCCGCTTCCCTTCTATCGCATCCGGTCGCACCCATGATCACCGCGACTTTCAAATTGGCTCCCGACGCTTCCACGAGCTTCTCCGCTTCATTGGGCCGGACGCCGAGAATCTCCTGGAGCATGTGCTTTCCGCGCTCGCGCAGTTTCTGGTTCGTCATGCTGACGTTGATCATCCAGTTGCTGTAGGTCATGCCGAGGCGAATCATCGTCGCGGTGCTGAACATGTTCAGAACGAGCTTTTGCGCAGTCCCGGCTTTCATTCGTGAGGAGCCGGTGATGACCTCGCCGCCGACGGCTACATGAACGATGATGTCGGCGACCTTCGACATGGTGCTGTTCTCGGAACAGACAATTGCCGCTGTCTTTGCGTCCTTCGTCTTCGCCAACTCCAGCGAGGCGAGTGTATAGGGCGTGCTGCCGGTCGCGGCGATGCCGATGACGAGATCGTTCTTCGCGATTTTCTTCGATTTGATGTCTGCGCCGGCCTGTTCGCGATCATCTTCGAGGCCTTCGACGGCCTTTCCGAACGCCTTGGATCCGCCCGCCATAACCGCCTGTATCCAGTCCGGCGGTGCGCTGAACGTCGGCGTGATCTCGGCTGCATCGGTCAGTGCAATGCGGCCGCTCGTGCCGGCTCCCACATAGATCACGCGGCCGCCCGAACGGATGGATTGGACGGCGGCATCGACAAGTTTCGTTATCTCCGGAATAACTGCGGCCACGGCGGCGGCAACTGTGGCGTCTTCTACATTGATGATTCGCAAAACGCGTTCAGTCGGAAAAAGGTCAATGTCGACTGACCGGGGATTGCGGCGTTCGATAGTCACTCGATGCCTCTTCCGGTTATTTGGCCAGACGGACTTGTCCGGCGTGGTAGTCCAGCGTCAGTTTGTAATCCGACAGGAAGTCATAGCCAATGATGCCGGCGACCTCGGTGCCGATGGTCTTCGAGATATGCTTCAGGTCGATCGCGATCACTTGCGGAAACACCTCTGAATTTTTTGGCGTCTTGAATGTGGCATTAGGAATCTTCAGAACGATCCCTTCGAACCCGCCTACGCCGGCGATTCCCAGATTGACCCTCGCGCCAGGCGTGTTCTGGTCGACGCCAAGCTCGGCTGCCATGCTGTGGGAAAGGACGGTCGTCACGGCGCCGGTATCGACAATGAAGTTGCCGCGCTTTCCGTTGACCTCCAGCGGAAGCAGCAGCAGATTGCTGAAAAACCAAATGGGAAGTACTTCGGTGCCGGCCTGCGCTGCCGGCCGCTTGCGGAATAAGAGCAACTGGCTGCCCGGATAATCGATGTCCATGACGAAGTCGGAAAACGCCGAGGTTCCCAGAATGCCGTCGGCGAACGAGGAAATAAGCGGATCGTTAAAAGTTCCGAGAGGCGTGTTCCTAACCTTCAGATCCCCGATCACGAGCTCCCGCGCCTTGTACAGTTTGGTCTCGACCTTGCCGGAACCGCCGATGCCGTAAACCACCGTGGACGTGATCAGCGGCAATCCAATCTCGGCTGCGAGTTTTTCACTGATAACGGTCTGCGTCGCGCCCGTGTCGATAGCAAAGTCGTATGGGCCTTTGCCGTTGATCATGACGCTGGTGAAGATCAGGTTCAGCGACTTTCGGAACCGGATCGGCGCCGGGTTGGCCGGGGCCTCCACTTCTCCGATATCCTGCGATTCGAACGCCTTCAGAATCTCCAGCCCAGCCTTCGCCTCGGCAACGCGGTCCTCGTCCCTGGGATTGAGCCGCAGGTATTCCTCGAGTTGCTTTCGCTGCTGAGCATAGTCTTTGTCGACGCCCGATGCTTCACTGGCATAAAGCCGATAGATCGGTTCCTTCGCATCGAGTTCGATTGCGCGATGTAATGACTGGATGCCCTGTTTCGCCTGGACCTTCGCCATTGCAAGCTTTCCCAACCCAAAGTGTGCGCGGCCAGTCTTCGGGTCCATCTTCAGGGCTTCGCGATAGAGGGTTTCGGCCTGGTCGAAATGGCCTCTCCGGAACTCGATTTCACCCCGGAAAGCTACGGTCAGAGCCGTTCGCGGCTGGTTATTGATTAGGGTCTCGGCTTGCAGTATTTCATCCTTGAGCAGAAGGTCGGCGAGGAGATCGGCGGTCAAGGTGGTCTGGGCGGTGGCGGGAACGATTAGAAATGGTGCCAAAGCCATGAGCACAAAGGCCGGTCTGCTTGACATGATGTAAGTGGCTCCTATACTATCAAACTTTTGCACAATAGCTGTTTAGAGGGACTGAGCATGTCTACGAGATTCTTAACGGCGGGTGAGTTAGCCGCCCTGGACAAATGGTACGTGATCGACGCCACGGACCAGGTACTTGGACGCATCGCAACAAAAGCGGCAACCATTCTAACGGGGAAGCACACCCCTCGGTACGCCCCTTTTCTCCTCAGTGGTGACCATGTCATCATCATCAATGCCGACAAAATCAAACTGACTGGCGAAAAACTCGATAAAAAAGTATATCGATGGCACACTCTTTATCCCGGTGGATTGAGGGAAGTTGCGGCCCGGAAAGTTTTTGAGACAAAGCCGGAAAAGATGATCCGTGAAGCGGTTCTGGGAATGCTACCTAAGAATAAGCTTCGCAAACGCATGGTGAAACGTTTGAAGATTTATCACGCGGATCAGCATCCGCATGCGGCCCAGATGCCGCAAAAGTTGGAGGGTATTTGAGTTCGATTCAGCACCTTGGCACGGGCCGCAGAAAAACCGCGACGGCTCGAGTAATTCTTCGGCCCGGATCGGGCAACTTCACGGTTAATGATCGAAAGTTGGAAGAGTACTTCTTCGACGAAACCCACCGAATGATCGCAAAACGTCCCCTCGAAGCTTCAGAGACTGCGAGCAAGTTCGACATTCTGGTGCGCGTTGAGGGCGGCGGTATGCATGGTCAGGCCGGTGCGGTCCAACACGGTGTGGCCCGCGCGCTTATAGAGTTCAGCGCGGAACTGCGCGGCATGTTAAAGAAGGAAGGGTTCCTCACGCGCGATCCGCGCATGAAGGAACGCAAGAAATACGGGCAGCCGGGAGCGCGAAAACGCTTCCAGTTCTCCAAGCGGTAATGTTGGTTGTCGCCAGCGGGGATCGCCTCCCCACTGGCGACTTTGTTTAAGGCTGCGCGCTGTCGCGCTTGCGCTGCGCGTTAGTTACGAGGTGATGTCCATGGTTAATCACCTTTCTCAATACTCGAAACGGAGGTTTATTTGGCGTCTATTACAATGAAGGAACTTTTGGAGGCCGGCGTCCATTTTGGACACCAGACCAAGCGCTGGAATCCAAAAATGAAACAGTACATCTTCGGTGAACGCAACGGCATCTACATCATCGATCTTCAAAAGACTCTCCGGCTCTTCAAAGAAGCCACACAATTCGTTACAGAACTCGCAGCCCAGGGAAAAACGGTTCTTTTTGTCGGCACCAAGCGCCAGGCACAAGACGCGATCGCCGAAGAAGCGCTGCGCTGCAACATGTTTTTCGTTAACCAGCGATGGCTCGGTGGATTGCTTACGAATTTCTCGACAATCCAAAAATCCATCAAAAGATTGAAAGAGCTTGATTCGATGGCCACCGACGGCCGCTATGAAATCCTTCCGAAGAAGGAAGTCACCCGCCTGGAGCGGGAACGCAAATCTCTTGAAAAGAACCTTTCAGGCATCAAGAACATGCCCGGACTGCCCGATGCGCTCTTCGTCATAGATTCCAAGAACGAAGAGATCGCTGTGGCCGAAGCGCGACGGCTGGGAATCCCCGTGATCGCCATCGTGGATACGAATTGCGATCCCGACTTCGTTGACTATGTCATTCCCGGCAACGACGACGCGCTCCGTGCGATTCGGCTTTTCGCTTCCAAGGTCTCCGAATCCGTTATTGAAGGTCAGGCCGTGAACAAGGAAACGGGCGGCGTTCCCAAGGTACAGAAGGACGAATCCGAAGAACCGGAGCCGTCCATGGGCGACATCGTTGCGCCCTTCGAACGCACTCGCGCCAAACGCGTCGAGACTACGGGCGAGGAACCGGTCGAAACACCCAACGAAGCCGCAATAATGTAAGGGAAAAGCGAAAAATGGGGTCGTAGCCCTTTTAATTCGGGGTCGGACGCTTGTTTTATCAGCTCGATGCGTCTGACCCCGAATTAAAAGGGCTACGACCCCATTTTTCTGCGCCAATTCTTTCTGTCAAAATCCAGATTGAGGAATAGTTCATGGAAATCAATGCCAAACAAGTTAAAGACCTCCGGGAGAAGACCGGAGCCGGAATGATGGACTGCAAGAACGCCCTCGTCGAAGCAAAGGGCGATATGGAGCAGGCCATCGTTGTACTGCGGAAAAAAGGCCTCGCCAGCGCTCAGAAGAAGTCCGCGCGCATCGCCGCGGAAGGCATGATCGGCTACTACATCCATCAGGGCGGAAAGCTCGGCGTTCTCGTGGAAGTCAATTGCGAAACTGACTTCGCCGCGCGTGGCGAGGATTTCGGCGCCCTGGTCAAGGACCTTGCCATGCACATTGCCGCGCAAAATCCTCTCTTCGTGAAGCGAGAAGACGTGCCGGCGGAAGTCCTCGAGAAGGAGAAGGAAATCTACAAAGATCAGGCACGCTCCTCTGGAAAGCCCGAGAACATTGTCGATAAAATCGCCGAAGGCAAACTGGAGTCGTATTTCGAAATGGCGGTTCTTTACGATCAGAAGTTCGTCAAAGATCCAAACATCACGGTAAAGGACCTCATCCATAACGCCGTCGGCAAAATCGGTGAGAATATTCAGGTCCGGCGTTTCGCACGATTCAAGACCGGCGAAGGCCTGGAAAAGCGGTCCTCGAACCTGGCGAACGACGTGGCGGAAGCGCTCGGTCAGTAACGGCCTGACAAACGACGACAAATGACGACAAAGTACACACGAGTTCTACTGAAGCTCAGCGGCGAGGCCCTGATGGGAGATCAGGGCTTCGGCATCGATCCGCAGATCGTCCAGCGGATCGCAGGCGAGGTGAGAGAAGTTCACTCGCTGGGTGTCCAGATCGCAATCGTGATCGGCGGCGGCAACATCTTCCGCGGCATCAAGGCAAGCGCGGAAGGCTTCGATCGAGTGACCGCCGACCACATGGGCATGCTGGCCACCGTCATCAACGCGCTGGCTATCCAGGACGCGCTGGAGAAAATGAATGTCTATACGCGCGTGCAGTCCGCGATCGAGATGCGCTCGGTCGCGGAAATGTATATTCGCCGGCGCGCGATCCGGCATCTGGAGAAGAACCGTATCGTCATTTTCGCCGCCGGTACCGGCAATCCCTATTTCTCGACCGACACCACGGCTGCTCTCCGCGCCATGGAAATCAAGGCGGAAGTCATTCTCAAGGCGACCAAGGTCGAAGGAATCTATGACGCCGATCCGGTCAAGTTCGCGAACGCCAAAATGTACGGTGAGATTTCATACATGGACGTTCTGACGCAGGGACTCGGCGTCATGGACAGCACGGCCATTTCGCTGTGCAAGGACAACAATGTTCCTATAATCGTGTTCAACATGAACACGAAAGGTAATATCCGCAGGGTTATCGAAGGAGAAAAGATCGGGTCTTTGGTTTACTGAATTCATTCCGAGAGGCATCCATGGCTATCAAAGATGAGATTGCGCAAATTCGCAAACGAATGGAGAAGGCAATCGAAGATATTCGCAAGGAGCTCGCAACCATCCGCACCGGGCGGGCCTCGATTTCAATCCTGGACAACATCCAGGTCGACTACTACGGAGCACCCACTCCCATAAACCAGGTCGCGCAACTTTCGACACCCGATCCGACGCTGGTCACCGTCCAGCCTTATGACGCGTCGCTCGTAGGCCCTATCGACAAGGCCATCCGCGCTTCCGATCTCGGCCTGAATCCTTCAAACGACGGACGGATGATTCGCGTGCCGATTCCTCCGCTTACGGAAGAGCGACGCAAGCAATACGCAAAGCACGTGCATGCTGTCCTCGAGAACCATCGCACGGCCGTGCGCAACATCCGTCGCGATGGTAATGACCATCTCAAGAAGATGCTCAAAGACAAGGACATCTCCGAAGACGACGAGAAGCAGGGTCTCGCCGAAATCCAAAAGCTCACGGACGACTACATTCACAAACTCGAGGAAGTCGCGAAGAAGAAAGAGCAGGAAATCCTGACCGTGTAATTTTTCTTTGCGCCTTTGTGCCTTTGCGCCTCTGTGTTTTTTCCTTAATCATGATCAGTCTGGCGGCGGCCGGCGACGCCGCGACTCGCCAGGCCGACATTGTCGCCGGCACGATCGATATCCACGTCCACAGCGATCCTGACAATCGCCCGCGCTCGATCGACGCCATCGATGTCGCAAAACTTGCCCGGACGCGCGGAATGCGCGCGATCGTCCTGAAGAATCACTACGACTCCACCGCTCCGCTGGCCTACATCGTCCGCAAGGAAGTTCCCGGTGTGGAAGTGTTCGGAGGCGTCGACCTGAATCTGACGGTTGGCGGGATCAACCCACACGCCGTTCAGCACATGACGGAAGTCTCGGGAGGTTGGGGCCGCTTTGTCTGGATGCCGACATTCGATGCCGAGAATCAGGTGCGCTACTCCAGAGAGAACCGGCCGTTCGTCAGTGTGTCGCGTAACGGCGAGCTCGTGCCGGAAGTCAAACAGGTCCTGGCGATCATCGCCAAAAACGAGCTCATCCTGGCAACAGGTCATAGTGCGCCGGCCGAAACGCTGATGATGCTTCGCGAAGCGCGGCAGCAGGGAGTCCGGCACATGGTGGTGACGCATGCGATGAACGACCCCGTACTGATGAATGTCGTGCAGATGCAGGAAGCGGCGAGGCTGGGCGCCTTCATCGAATTTGTCGGCGGTTCGCTGGCTTCTGCCGATGCTCCCGCGAGGATGGACCGTTTCGCCGACGCCATTCGGAAAATCGGTCCCGAGTTCTGCATCCTCTCCTCCGACCTGGGCCAGCGAGGCAATGCTCTGCCGCCCGACGGCTTCGCCGCGTTTCTTCTCGCTTTACGTTCAAGAGGATTTACCGATCAGGAAATCGATCGGATGGCGAAACGCAATCCCGCGCAGATTCTGCGCCTGCCCTGAGTAAGGCAATCCCTCGATTACTTGAGGGGACGTATCACAGGACGAATGTTCCGCATGACAGGTAATTCCATCCCCTTCGCCTCATACACCGGTACTGTTGACGGTGCGCTCAACAGCCTGATCAATTGAGAAGCCACAGCCGTCGCCGAGGACTTCGGACTAACACCCGCCGAGAACGCGACGTACTTTTGAAACTGTGGAGGCAGCGGACCCAGGTACTGAACACCCTTTGCCGGCACGATTTCGCTCATGAGGGTGATGATCAACTCCGCTTTGCCGGCCGTGATCAAGGCCAGTGATTCATCGACCCCTCCGGTAAGAATCGTCTTCGATCGAAGCTCGGAAGCGATTCCCAGGCCCTCGATCATCCGGTCGATATGAACGCGGCTCGCTCCCGCGCCGACCCACGTCAGCGATTTCGCATTGAGCAGTGTTTGCCTCACCGCGTCGGGCGTGGCGACGTTCCGCCTCGTTGAACCTGCGCGGATACCGAATCCGATTCCGGACCGGCCAAGATTTCCGATCGAACCCACAGAGACCATTCTCGTTTTTGCGAGTTCGTCGATGACTTCCGCTGTCAGGATCGCCACATCAAATGCCTCACCCGCCTCGATTCGTTGCCGGGTCGATGCGGAAGTATTGAACTGCACGTCGAGAGGCCGGCGCAGTTCGCGCTGAAGACGCGGCTTAAGGTCTTCGATGACGGCTTTCATCCCGTTCGACGCCAGAACCCGTAACGGCGCGGTTTGCGCATTCGCGGTCTGCGCGGTGAATGCAAGAATCGCTGCGATTAAAGTCCAAACGCGCATTGGCATGCTTCTCTCAATTGTTGTTTCGGAGCTTCTCGACGACCTCGTCGTAGGAGATCTTTTCCCGCAGGCTGGCATACGAACCTGGGAAATAAACGAGCGTGATGTCGGCGCCGCCTTCATTCATCTGGTTCAGGACGACGGCCGCGCGCTGGTCGCGCGAGAGTCGAGTATTGTCGATCATCGGGAAATCATAATAACCGACGTGAAAAACCCGGCGTTGAACGTTGTTCGAGTCCTGTGGAGTTCGAACTCCCAGCTCTATTCTCAATTCACGCCGTTGCGGATTGTATTCAAGTACCGACAGCATGAATTCCCGTTCGACCCGTTCGAGAAGGAGCTTCTCCCCCTCGAGTTCGAGCCCGCCGGGACTGGCCTTCAGTTTGTCGAAATCGATTGTGCGGCTGAACTTCTGTCCGACCTGCTCCAGGAGGAGAATCTGCCGTGTGTTGATCTCTTTCGCGACCTGGTTGAGGCGCGCCGCGTAATCCTGCTGTTCGGCGCTGGTGGTCGACCGGATCTGCCGGTCCATGTGGCCGAAAAGCGGTTTGAGATTCAGCGATTCGTGGAAGTTATACGCGAGCATTTCCAGGTTGAGCATCTTCGCCTCGGTTCCGGCGGCATCCGCTCGAAGGAACGTCTGGATGATCGAGAGGAACATATCCTTTCGAAGGCCGCTTTCAGCCTGCTCGCGGCTGCTCATGAGTTCGGTGTAGACACGCTCGTTCGTTTGCTTCAGTTCGCTCTGGCGGAGAATGCTGGTGGTGTAATAGCCGAGAAGCGCGACCGCAAGGGCCGTCAACACACCATTGACCGGGCGGAGGACGATATCAACTTTGTCCCAGAAGTCCTTCCCCTTTATGTCCATCCCTTACTTTCTCTTCAGCGTGTAGTTCGCGCCCTGCTTCTCGAGGATGAGGTCGTACTGGGTTGAGCCTTCAAAGGAGTTGATATCAATCGAAGGCGTCTGGCCCTGATAGGAAACTTTCAGCGTGCACTTTCCCTGGGCCTGCGCAAACAGATTGAACGCACCATATTGATCCGTCTGTGCGCTGTAATTGTCGGACCCGCATGCCACGTCCACCTTGACGCCCTGCGCTACCGGCTTTCCAGCTTCGGTAATGCTTCCGTAGATCTTTCCGGCAAACGATTGAACCGCGAATCCGAGGATCATCGGCAAAATCAGATACTTACATCTCATCGTCATTCTCCCGCCAATATCTTATTACGCCTTAGACTGTGGGAGAGCAGTGTTCGTTGTGGCCAGGCGGTTTCGAGGAGTTTGCAGTACCGAGTTTGCAGTACCGAGTTGACAGTCCGTTGAAAGTGGTCATAACATCGTGACTATGAAGAAGCGAACGATTGCGGCCGGCAAATTTAAGGCAGAATGTCTGGGGCTTATCGACCAGGTGGAAAAGACCCGTGAATCGCTCATCGTGACCAAACGCGGCCGGCCGGTAGTGGAAGTCATTCCTGTGCAGGTCCTGAAACCCAGGCCCCTTTTGGGTAGTGTCACTGTTCACGGTGACATCGTCAGCTCCATCCTTGAGGACTGGGACGCCGAACGGTGATCGTTCTGGACACACATTCGTGGATCTGGTGGGTCAGTGACCCGGCGAAGTTGGGGCGAATCGCACAGCGCGAACTGGTCCGCGCCAAAAAAATAGGCGTACCGGCAATCTGTTGTTGGGAAGTAGCGGCCCTTGCGACGCGCAATAGAATCACGCTCGACCGGGCTCCGCTCGAATGGTTGCATGATGCTCTCGAACTTCCGCGAGTTGATTTGCTTCCGATTACTCCCGCCGTTGCGCTGAAAGCCGCAGAATTGCCGGCGCTGTTTCCTGGCGATCCTGCAGACCGACTCATCGCGGCGACGGCGATCCTGGAGTCCGCTCTCCTGATTACGAAAGACGAACGGCTGCAACAAGCCGCAGTCGTCCGCACGGCGTGGTGACCGGACTAGACGATCACATGGCATGAAAATGGGCGCATTGTGTCATACGGCAAGAACCTGCAAGGATGGGAAGATTGAAATGGATTCAGCCGAAGAATCGATCCGGGAATTGGGTTCTCTCTATCAAAAAAGGAAACGGCCCTTTCCCTATACGCCGGACCTTTATGCTAATTTTGTATTGGTCGAAGCGATGCGATCGAACGAGCCTTCTATTGCAACGAGGTTATCGCGGTGACGTCGATGATGTCGTCGACTGAGCAGCCGCGGGAAAGATCGTTGGCGGGTTTGGCCAGGCCCTGAAGGATCGGCCCGATGGCGCGGGCTCCGGCGAGGCGTTCGGTCAGTTTGTAGCTGATGTTTCCGGAATGAAGGTCGGGGAAGATCAGCGTGTTGGCGCGGCCTTTGACGACACTCGTGGGAGCCTTGGATTTCGCAATCTCCGGGACCAGCGCTGCATCGGCCTGCAATTCGCCATCGACGATCAACTCCGGCACGCGAGCCTTCACCGTTTCGACGGCTTCACGAATCCGGTCCAGTGATGGGTGTGAGGCGCTGCCTTTCGTCGAGAACGAGAGAAAAGCCACTCGCGGTTCGGTTTCGAGGAAGATACGGGCGTTTCGCGCTGCGTCCATTGCGATATCGGAAAGCTGGCTGACGGTCGGGATCGGAACGACGGCGCAATCGGCGAAGATCAGATTCATTGACGGCAGGGCCATCAGGAAGAAGCTCGAGACCGTCTTCGATGTTGCGCTGAGTCCGATGCAGTGAATCGCAGCGCGGACTGTTTCCGCTGTCGTCGTCGCCGCGCCTCCGACGAGGCCGTCGGCATCGCCCGCGCGCACCATGGCCGCCGCGAAGTACATTGGGTTTTCGAGACGTTTCTGCGCCTCGACTTCCGTGATGCCGCGGGATTTCCAGTCCGGCAACAACAAATGCGCGTACTTGTCGACCAGCTTCAATGTTTTCGGATCGACGATCTCGATGTGCGACAGCTTGACGCCAAGTTCCTGCGCCTTGCTCTCGACCGCCTGTGGAGAACCCACGAGAACGGGCCTCGCCATTCGCGTTTCAACGATCCGCGCAGCCGCGCGCAAGACGCGGGGGTCGGCAGCTTCCGGATAGACGATTCGCTTCGGCGCTTGTGCTGCGCGCTCGCGTAATTGGTGGACGATATCAGCCATCGACAATTACCTGGTGTGAACTCCGGTGGGCCGATCGCGCTTCTTTTTGATTTCAATCCCGTGACGTTTGATCTTCTGATTCAGCGTCGAGAGCGGGATTTTGAAATTGTCCGCGGCTTCCGTCTGGCTCCAGCCGGTCTGCTCGAGCATTTCGATGATGACGCGTCGCTCGAATGAATCAATGACCTCAAACAGCGAGGTGTTCCTGGACAACGGGAACGAAGAAAGCGTGGCAAACCGCGCAGACGGCGAAACGATCGCCTCGGGCATGAGATCGCGCCCGATGATCTCATCCTGCGAAAGTACGACCGCCCGCTCGACGACGTTCTCCAATTCCCGCACGTTACCCGGCCAGTGATAGTCCATCAGGATCTTCAAGGCTTCGGAGCTGAACCGATACGCCGGCTTGGCGTTTTCTTCGCAATACTTTTTGGTGAAGAATTCGACCAGCGCCGGAATGTCCTCTTTTCGCTCCCTCAATGGCGGCACTTGAATGTTGATGACGTTCAGGCGGTAATACAGATCTTCGCGGAACCGGCCGTCGTCAACGTGCTTCTTCAGGTCGACGTTTGTTGCCGCAATAATGCGCGCATCGACCTTGATCGTTTCCGTCGCGCCAAGCCGCATGAATTCTTTTTCCTGAATCACGCGCAACAGCTTGGCCTGCGTTTCCATGCTGATCGTCCCGATTTCATCGAAGAAGATCGTGCCCTGGTCCGCGACCTCGAACAGGCCCTTCTTCGACGCGATCGCGCTCGTGAACGCGCCGCGCACATGTCCGAACAACGTGCTTTCCAGGAGATCGACCGGCATGCTGCCGCTGTTCACCGGAACGAAAGCTCTGTCGGTCCGCGGGCTCTTGAGGTGGATGGCTTTCGCGATCAGTTCCTTTCCAGTGCCGCTCTCGCCTTGAATCAATATGGTGCTGCGGCTTGCCGCGACCAGCGTCACGAGATCCAGCACCTTCAGGATCTTTTCGCTCTTCCCGATGATGTTGCTGTAGCCGAAGCGCTCCTTCAGCGCGCGGCGCAGCTGGAGGTTCTCGCTCATCAACTGCCGCTGCTTGATCGCGTTCGTCACGATGACGACGAGCTTTTCATTGTTCCAGGGTTTCGTGAAGTAATCGAACGAACCTTGCTTGATCGCCGTGACCGCCGTCTCCAGCGCGCCGATCGCGGTGATGATCACCACCGGCAGTGTGGGGTCGATGCCCTTGATGTCTTTCTGGATCTCCAGCCCGGACTTGCCCGGAAGCATCAGATCCAGCAGGACGCAATCGTATAGGTTCTGATCGATTTTCTTGAGGCCATCCTCGCCGGTCGTTGCCGTGTCCACGGTGAGGCCTTCGGATGTAAGTAAGAGTTCAATGCTTTCGCGGATCTCTTCCTCATCATCGATGATGAGGACGACCCCTTTTCGTCTAGACATTCACGGGTTTCCTTACCAGAGGTAGTTCGAGTCTAAAAGATGTCCCGGCTCCCGGCTTGCTCTCCACCGAGATGCTTCCGCCGTGCTCCTGCACGATTCCGTAACTGACCGAGAGGCCGAGGCCCGTGCCTTTGCCCGGAGCCTTGGTCGTAAAAAATGGATCGTAGACCTTGTAAATGTTTTCTCGGCTGATTCCGACGCCGGTGTCCTGAACGAGAATCTCGACTTTCGAATTCACCGTGTCCGTCAGGATGCGGAGCTCGCCGCCTTCCGGCATTGCATCGCGAGCATTCACAAACAGATTCAGAAAGACCTGTTGAAGCTTGCCGGCATTCCCGAACGTCATCGGATGCTCCGCCTGAAGTTCCTGCTCGATGCGGATGCGGCCGCTCTTCAGTTGATGTTCGAGCAACGCGAGGGTGTCCCGGATCACCTGATGTACGTCCACCTCGGTGAATTCCGTGGCATTCGTTCTTGAAAAATTGAGCAGGTTGTTCACGATCTCCGAGGCGCGGAAAGTCTGCTTCGTGATCTTCTCCAGCAGTTTGTGACGCGAATCGTCCGGGCTGATGGCTTTCCGAAGCATTTGCGCATAACTGGAGATCACGGCCAGCGGCGTGTTCACTTCATGAGCGACGCCGGCAGCGAGCAGGCCAATCGAAGTGAGTTTGTCGTTCTGAACAAGCTGATCTTCGAGGCGGACGCGGTCGGTGATGTTGTCGATCATGATCAGCGTTCCGCGCGTATTCCCGATTTTGTCGACAAGCGACGTGGCTGTGAAGTTGACGGTGAGGCCGATCCACGGCTGCTTGTAGAGGTGGCGGTTCTCAGTCAGGCGCTGCAGGAAGTGCGCGGGAATGAAGTTCGCGGTTCGACGACCGATCGCATCGTGGCGGCTGCGGCCGGTCAGAATTTCCAGCGCGCGGTTCCAGCTGACAATCCGTCCGTCCCCGTCCTCGACCAGTACCCCGACGTTGATCGATTCGATGATGTTCTCGTTGAAATCCTTGAGGCTCTGATACTCCGATGCCTTCTGCTCGAGCGATCGATACAGCCTGGCGTTTTCCAGCCCAATCCCGACGTAATCCGACACAGTTGCCAGGAGTTCGAGATCCTCGCTCGTCAGATAATCCCCGTTCTGCGTTCGACCGAGCGCGATGTATGCGATCACCCGGTCTTTGACACGGCACGGGACGAAATAGTTTAGGTCGTGAAGATCGGTTTCAAAGAAGATGTACGGCCGGTCCGTGGTGGACTTCAGGAAGCCGAAATCCGCATTTTCCGGAATCGTCATGCCTGACGTTCGAGCGGGCACGAACCTCGAAGGATCGAACGGGTGCTCCAGGAAAACCGCCGTCCGTCCGACCAGCAGCGCGCGGCCTAACCGGTCCACGACTCGATCCAGCATGTTCTCGAGGTGAACTTCCGAGCCAAGCGTACGGCCGAAATCGATCAGCGTCTGCCGCACATCGTAACGCTCGCGATAGAAAACCTTGTCCAGCCAGATCTGAAATTGATCCTTGATCGGTGCAAACAGAAGCGCCGCCACAATCGTTGCCACCACGCGCGCGACCATGCTGAGCGGTTCGAATCCCGCGCCAAGGAAATCGCCGACAACGACCACGACGGTTGCGTACAAGCCGATCACGCAGGCCGTCGCCAGCGTATACGTCACGCCGCGTTTGAAGATGATGTCGACATCCATCAGCCGGTACCGATGAATCGCATATCCGAACGAGATCGGGATGAGCACCAGCGGAAGGATCGCAAAATCAACGTAGGTATCCGGAACCAGCCCCGACAATCGGGGAATCGACTGAAACGCGAAGTAGGGAACCACCGCAAGCGCGGTCCCTCGCGTCACCCACTTCATCTGTTGTCGCAATTCCGGTGTCCGGACCGTTCGATATGTCTGAAGCAGAACGACCGCGCTTAAAACGAAGTAGAGGCCGAAATGGAAGTCGCCCACATTGTCCAGAATCTGCCGGAGCAGAATCGGAGACGGTTCGAACTGAAGGATGCCTTTGACGAACGCGAGATGCGCCAGCATGAGCAGCGCGCTGGGAACGTAAATCAGGGCCAGAATGCCGTGCCGCTTCCGCAGCCAGACCTGTCGCAGCGGAAACTCCAGGCAGAAATGCAAAAAGAGCGGGGCCAGCAACAGGCTTGCGCCCAGATCGAACCAGAAAATCGTCCAATCGAACGTATTGAATTTCCCGGTTGGATGGAACGCGTAGAAGACGAACGAGGTCAGACAGACAAAATAAAAGTGCAGCGCATGCGGCGCGCCCGACCGCTTAAGCAGGACGAAAACGCCGACCAGAAAATAGATCAGGCCGATGACTTCCAGATACTTCTGGTGGCGCAGGAACTGTGGAGGAACTTCGAGGACGACCGTCGTCAGGATTTCCTGCTCGTTGCGAACCAGCCTGTAATCGGCCCGACGCCAGCTTCCCAGTTCGTACAGGATCTGCGTCACGCGACGGTCATTCAGCATGGCCTGGCCGTCGATTGCCTCCAGCTTGTCGCCGACCTGGATGCCCGCTTTATCAGCCGGCCCACCGCGAACGATCATCTGCGCCTCGACCCCGTCGGGTCCCTGGACCCATGACGCGCCGTCGTCAGGCGGGCTGTAAAGGCGCTTCTGCTGTACGTTCAGGCCGCCGAGGACCAGAACGACCACGGTCAGAAGGACCGTCGGGACATATCTAAAGGAGAAGATCTTTCGAGCCATTGATGCGCGAATCAGCAACCTGTGTTCCAAAAAACCATAAAGATAAGGTTAAGCTTAACCGAATCAGTGGGAACGGGAATATGAAATCTGGAAGAATCTCTTCAGAACTTGATGTTGATGCCGCCTTTTACCAGCCGCGGGTACTGTCCGGCCTGAGTTTTGGAAGACCCAAAGGACTGATCAAGCAGGTTCCGGGCATCCAGAATCGCCTGAACCTTACCCGGGAACATTCGGAATGTGGGCAGGTTCTGGGCAATCGAAACACTCAGGGTCGGATCGTTGTACTCCATGACTTGCTGATAGGGGTCGAGACGGGAGGCAGAAAAGGCGGAAGTCCATCGATAGACAGCGGTAATCTCAGTCTGCGTCGCATCCACGTCCGCCTTGAAACGCGCCGCGACGCTCTGGAATCGCCGCTTCACCAGTTGATTGCGCATCTCGTCAAACGTCGACGCGGCGGTGTTGATCCCGAAACCATTCACCGACGTATAGCCGAGCCCGGCTTCGAAAATCCGGAATTGCCGGTTCACAGTCAAACGGACGCCGGTTGACGGTGAATTGCTGGTATTCAAAAGGAGAATGCCCCGGCCTCCGTCTCCCGTGCTGACGAACAAAGCCTCTGTATCGGTTCGATCACGGAAGGCTGCCGCACTCACTTCAAAGCCGTCACCGAAGATGTGCATTACACCGGCCTCGGTGTGCGAATAACGTTCGAGAGCCGGGGGCACCAGTATGGCGCGGTCGTAATACTCACGGCCGCGAACAGGATCGTCGAGAGATGTTGGCGCCTGCGAAGATGCGGATACGGTGACTGTCGTTCGTCTCTGCGGAACCCACGAAATACCGAAGCGTGGACGCAGATAGCTGATACCCCGGACCGTGCCGACGCGACCGGCTTCCGCTCCATAGTTCAGGACCAGGCGGTCGGTCCACTGAAAGTCTTCGCCGACCTTCAGCTGTACTTCGCGCAGGGAGTCCGACTGCAGCGGATCCCCGAACAGTGCGCCCTGGCGCACATTCACGCCGACTGCAGCTTTGTGCCGTTTCGCCGGACTGAAATCGTAAGACGCTCCGATCCCGCGCGGCTGTAGCGGAGATTCGTTGTAATGCCCGTGCACCGTAACTTTGGAAGTCGCTGCCAGAGGCATGGTGACCATGAACTGCGACCCAACGCCTTCAGCTGTTCCTGTCGGAGACTCTACGGACTTGGAGTAGACCTGGAAGTATCCGTTGTAGTCGGGACCAAGGAGAGCTTTCAGCGATTCGCTGGACCGGCCTTCGACCAGACGAAGGACGGGCTGCGTCGATCGCGAGCTCCGCAGCGTCCAGACGATGTCCTCCGAGTGCGATTTGTCCCGCGAGACGGCGCGACGAACGATGTCCATCGCGTTCTGCAGATTCACCGTTAGAACCGCCGTGCCGCCGGCATTCACCTGAATGCCCTGTTTCAGGGAGGTGAGGAACCGCGACATCGATACTTTGACGGCATATTCTCCGGCAAACAAATTGATGATCGAGAACGCGCCCTCCCGATCGGTCATGGCGATCCGGTCCGGCAAGAGGGGTGAAGCTGCGATCGCCGTTACCAGAGCGCCCACGACGGGCGTTCCGGTGGAATCCTGGACGTGACCGCTGATCGTGGCGAGATCCGTTGCCGCAGGGGCTGGAGGAGCGGCGGTGGCTACAAGCGGGCACAACAGAAAACCGGCAATCAGAACAGCGGTTGCCGTAAATCTTTTCCGCATTGTTCGCATGTTTTCTCCGGACTTAACGAACGACAAACGTATCCTTTGCGATGATCAGGTCCTTCGTTAAGTTGTCGGTGACTTTCACCTGGACCGAATACTGGCCAGGTTCAAAGTCCGAAAGCGGCAGCGATTTGACAATCGTCATCTGCGCCGCTGCGTTTGAGAATTCTGAGGATTGCTCGACGATCTTCTTCACTTCCTGGTTGTTCCTCGTGAACACCATTTCGATTGTCGCGGAAGGCTTCTTCGTCGCTTCGTCGAGCTTCAGGTTGTAAGCCTGGAACCACAATTTTATTTCTTTGTCACGGCTTCGCAGAAATTGGCCGGTAACGCTGGGCCGAACCTTGTTGGACCCTAAAATAAACGAACCGGCACCGACCTGGCTGGGCGGCAACGCCTCGACCATATCGGCAAGAATCAATGAACTGAGTTGCAATTGCTCGTCCGGGTAACGCGGAACCCGCAGGGCCTGGTTAATCACGCCGACATTGCCGCTGTTGATGTCTTTGGCAACGATATCGATCTTGTACAGGCCCGGCCGTAACGTCAGGATTTTCTGGTGGAGGCGGACACCCTCCAGCGACGCTTTGTACAGGCTGTCCGGGATTTCGACCGTGGCACTGTCTTCCGCAACTGCCGCTGTCCGGCCGTTGACGGACGTCACCTTGATAAGGATGTTGACCTTTGCAAGGTGAACCGTGTCCTGCAACTGGAACGCAAGGTCTTTCACATTCAACGCCAGCGTAACCGGCGTGAATACGGTCTCTTCCGTCACGCGAACGAAGTCTGTCCGGTAACTGAACGGCAGGACGTTGTAAGAGAGACGCGTCGTGATGACGGCTTCCAGATCCTTGTATTTGATGGCCGGCGGTCTGAAGATGTCCGCCATCAACTGGAGACGATCAAACGGATTCACACGCGAAGTGTTGCCGAGCGGATTGCCTATGCTCGCGCCATTGCGATTCAACCGCTCCGCCTTGTCGATGCCGTAGAACTGTTCATTCCACGTCAGGCCTGCGCCGGGCACATGAAGCAGCGCATCTTTTTCGCTGGGATCGATCGTCATCCGATATTCACCAGACATGCTCGGATCGACGAACTCGAGGAGCACTTCATTTCCGATCCCTTCGACGTACCGATATCGCCAGATTTCGAACGGAAATGTACTGGTCGTACCTCCGCCTTCTTCGATCGGCCTGTCGTACGTACCGCCCGACGGATGCGATTCAATCTCGTCCGGTTTACCGTACATCACATAAATGCGGCCGCGATCCGTCTTCCACCCGGGTATACCGGAAGCGAAATGCTCGTTGGCGTAGGCAATACGTTCGTAATGGTCGTCCTTGAATTCGTTGTCGATGCTGTCCGGAGTAGGGTCTCGGCGGAGCCAGAAGGATTCGATGAAACTCTCGCGCTCTTCGTCGGTCGCGAGGCGCTTGAATGCTGCTCGTTCTTCATTGGTGACGATGTAGGAAACGTCCTCATCCAGCCACCGCCGCAGCGCGCGGCTCGCGTTCTCCAGTTCTCGTGATCTCTTGGAGTCCTTGGCCTGCTGCTCCTTCTCCTTGCGCAAAGACTCAGCCTTCTTGGCTGCTTCTTTTTTTCGGTCTTCTTCCGCTTTCTGCGACTCGGTTTTCTTTTGAGCGATACCGTGTGGAGAAGCGGTCAGGAAAAAGATGGAAGTAAGGGCTATCAGGAAGGCCCGTTGACTCATAAAACACCTCGAGTGGAGACTGTAAGCATTCTGCAGTATTAACGTCTAGTGATCATAGCATTAGTGGTTTTACAGTCAAGGCATTAGGCCGTTTTTGCTACCATTTGTCCGGAGGTCCAAAAGATGCTCGATCTGGCCTATTTGCGCGAAAACCTTCAAGCTGCCCGCGACCGTCTGGCGACCAGGGGTTTTTCGCTCGACGTAGAGACGTTTCAGGCGCTGGATAGTGAGCGCAAAAATTTAATTCAGGAGGTCGAGCGCCTTCGACAAGCCAGCAAGAAAGGCTCCGAAGAAGTGGCCAGGATGGCGCGCGAGAAGGTGGATGTTACGGAAAAGCGTAACGAAATGAAGGCTATATCGCAGCAGATCAAGGACAAAGAGGAAATTCTCCGCGCCGTCGAAGAGAAGATCTTCAAGTACATTTCGACCATCCCGAATCTCCCCAACCCTTCCATTCCCGTCGGCCTTAACGACGAACAGAACGTCGAAATCCGCTGCGTCGGCGAAACTCCGAAATTCGATTTCGCGCCAAAGTCCCACTGGGACCTTTGCCCGCCCCTCGGAATCCTCGATCTGGAGCGGGCCACCAAGATCACGGGATCGCGTTTCCCGCTGCTGGCCGGAGCCGGCGCCCGCATCGAGCGCGCCCTCATCAATTTCATGCTCGACATCCATACGAAGGAGCACGGCTATACGGAAATCGCTCCTCCCTTGATGGCGAATTCCGCCAGCCTGTTCGGAACGAGCCAGCTACCCAAATTCGAAGACGACCTCTTCAAAGTCCGCGACACGGACTATTACCTGATCCCGACCGCGGAAGTTCCCGTCACCAACATCTATCGCGACGACATCATCGACGGCGCCCGTCTGCCGATCAAATTCACGGCTTACACGCCATGCTTCCGCAGCGAAGCCGGGTCTTACGGAAAAGATGTCCGCGGAATCTTCCGCCAGCATCAATTCAATAAAGTCGAGCTGGTAAAGTTCACGCGGCCTGAAGACTCGGACCGAGAGCTGGAATCGCTCGTTTTGAATGCGGAAGAGATCCTGAAGCGGCTGAAACTGCCGTACCGCGTGGTCATTCATTCGACCGGCGACATGGGATTCGCCGCATCGAAAAGCTACGACATCGAAGTGTGGCTGCCCGGACAGGACGCCTATCGTGAGATTTCTTCCTGCAGTAACTTCGACGCTTTCCAGGCGCGGCGTGCCAATATCCGGTATCGGCCGGCAGCCGGCGAGAAGGTGCGATTCGTACACACGTTGAATGGTTCCGGCCTGGCAGTGGGCCGAACCTGGATCGCAATCATGGAAAATTATCAGCAGAAGGATGGAACGATCGTCATCCCGGAGGCCTTGCGTCCCTATCTTGATGGGCAAACTGCGATCAGTCCTGAAACGATCATCTGACGTTCTTCTGGCCGCCTCGACACTCTGGTGCTTCGCCATCATTGCGGCGCCGGTGTTCGAGTGGACCTGGGTCGATGAGATGACCCATGAGATCTTCCGGCGGATCTGTCACCAGGATCCTTCGCGATCCTGGCATCTCGCCGGAGAACCGCTCCCCGTCTGCATCCGGTGCGCCTCCATCTATTTCGCTTTTACGGCATCGCTGTGGCTCGGCCTCAAAATGAATGTGCGCTGGCTGCGCGTTTCCGTTGTGCTGCTCGTGTGTGAATTCATCTTCGCCCGTCTGGTTTTCGATGATGCTCTGCTGCGTTCCCTTTCCGGTATTCTCGTGGGATTGTCGGCGGCGCCTTTCGTTCGACGGGCCTTTGAGGAAATGCAGGATGCAATGTAAAGAATGCGGCGCCAATCTGCCCGAACAAGCAAGGTACTGTCTTCAGTGCGGAACCACGGTCGGGCCGGATCCCACCACTGAGCAACCCGGTCAGAAGCTCGACTTCGTTCAACCCGCGCTGTCGGGAGGCATGCTTCTCGGCTTTCTGTCGTCCATGCCGATCATCGGCGTCTTCAACTGCATTTGCTGCATGTGGGTTCTTCTCGGAGGCGGCGTCGCAACCATGCTGCTGACGCGCCAGCGCCCTGCCGGAGTCACGTTCGGTGATGGAGCATTCGTGGGAGCGCTCAGCGGTTTGTTCGGAGCGATCGTTTCAACGATCGTTTTCATTCCTGCTCAAATCATCTCAAAGCGTCTCTTTGGTTCGCAGGCGGAGCAGCTCGAAAAAATGCTCAGCGATTTCGGGGTCGAGGGTGCCACGCGCGAGCTCATCCTTCGGATGGGTTCCGGCGAACTCTCCGTCGAGACCATTCTGATCAAGTTTGTTTCGGACCTTTTGATGTATGCGCTCTTCGCGATGATCGGCGGGATTCTGACGGTTGCGATTCTGAACAAACAAAAGGGGACGAAGGGTCTGACCCCTCGTCCCCCGCAGGTTTAGACGGCGTTAATCGAAGTCCTCGTATCCCCCGCCGCCATGTCCACCCATCGGCGGCCCGGCTTTCTTCTTCTCCGGCAACTCGCAGACCATGGCATCGGTGGTCAGGAGCAATCCGGCAATCGACGACGCATTCTGGATCGCGACACGAACCACCTTCGTCGGATCGATCACACCGGCTTCGACCAGGTCTTCAATCTTCTCTTCGTCCGCGTTGAAGCCTGCCGAAACGGTGTTCTCATTCCGGACCTTATCCACGATGATCGCGCCATCGTGACCGGCATTCTGGGCGATCATGCGCAACGGCTCTTCGAGCACGCGCCGCACGATCATAGCGCCCGTGCGAACGTCGTCTTCGAGTGTTTTCGCCAGCTTGTCGACTGCTTTCTGAGTCCGCAATAGAGCGCTGCCGCCGCCGGGAACGACACCTTCCTCGATCGCCGCTTTTGTCGCATGCAGCGCGTCTTCCACGCGTGCCTTCAGCTCTTTCATTTCGAGCTCGGTCGCCGCGCCGATACGGATCACCGCCACACCGCCCGCGATCTTCGCCAGCCGCTCCTGCAGCTTCTCGCGATCGTAGTCGGACGTGGTCTCGTCGATCTGCGTTCGGATCTGCTTGATCCGGCCTTCGATCACAGACTTCTTGCCCGCGCCCTGGACGATCGTCGTGTTGTCCTTGTCGATCGTGATCTTCTTCGCGCGGCCCAGTTCTTCCAGCTTGACGCTCTCCAGCTTGATGCCGAGATCTTCCGTGATCGCGCGGCCGCCAGTCAGTGTGGCGATATCTTCCATAATGGACTTCCGCCGATCGCCGAATGCAGGCGCTTTCACCGCCGCGACCTTCAACGTTCCACGAATCTTATTCACGACGAGCGTGGCCAGCGCTTCGCCTTCCACTTCTTCTGCAATGATCAGCAGGGACCGGCCCTCGCGCGCAACCTGCTCGAGGACGGGAATGAGGTCGCGCATTGCCGCGATCTTCTTTTCATGAATCAGGATCAGGGCATCTTCGAGAACCACTTCCATGCGATCGGGATTGGTCACGAAATAAGGCGACAGATACCCGCGATCGAACTGCATGCCCTCGACGAACGTCAGATCCGTATTCATCGATTTGGCCTCTTCGACCGTCACCACGCCGTCCTTGCCGACCTTCTCCATCGCTTCCGCGATCAATTGGCCGATCTTCTTGTCGTTGTTTGCCGAAACCGTCGCCACCTGCTCCTGTTCTTTGTGGCTCTTTACAGGCTTCGAGATTTTCTTGAGTTCCTCGACAACGACTTCAACCGCCTTGTCGATTCCTCTTTTGAGATCCATCGGATTTGCTCCGGCCGCGACATTCTTAATGCCTTCGCGATAGATCGCCTGGGCCAAAACGGTCGCGGTTGTGGTGCCGTCGCCTGCCAGATCGCTCGTTTTGCTGGCGACTTCCTTCACCATTTGCGCGCCCATGTTCTCGTAGCGGTCTTTCAGTTCGATATCCTTTGCGACCGTTACGCCGTCCTTCGTGACCAGTGGCGAACCGAATTTCCGGCTCAAAACCACATTGCGGCCCTTCGGGCCAAGTGTCACTTTTACGGTATTCGCCAGGGCATCCACGCCGCGGAGCATTGCGGCTCGGGCATGTTCCCGGTATTTCAGCTCCTTTGCTGCCATCGTTCAACTCCTCCTCAGGGGTGTTTTGAATTAAAGGTTTAGAAAAAGGAATTAGCACTCGAAGAATTCGAGTGCTAATTCTATCGAAGCGTAAGGACTTGTTTCAAGAGGCTGCAGTAGCGGGAACGGCCTGGAACGTGAATTCGCCGCTTCGGCTCACATCCGCGACGACATGGTCACCGTTCTGGATGTCGCCTTCGAGGATCTTCAGCGCCAGCGGATCCGCGAGCAGTTTTTGAATCGCCCGCTTCAGCGGCCTGGCGCCGAATGCCGGATCGTAGCCTTCCTTGAAGACGGCCTCTCGCGCCGCGGAGGAGAGCTCGAGTGTTATCTTCCGGTCGGCCAGATGATTGCGGAGCGACTCCAGTTGAATGTCGATGATTCGCGCGATCTCTTCTTTGCCGAGACTCTTGAACACAATGATGTCGTCGATCCGGTTCAGGAATTCCGGTTTGAAGTGCTCGCGCAGAGTGTTCCGGATGTTCGCGTCCGAGAGCCCAGGGCCCACATTCGACGTCATGATCACGACCGTATTTTTGAAATCCACCGTTCGGCCCTTGCCGTCCGTGAGCCGGCCATCATCGAAGATTTGAAGCATGACGTTCCAGACATCCGGATGCGCCTTCTCGACTTCATCGAGCAGGATCACGGCATAAGGACGTCGTCGAGCGCTTTCGGTCAGGTACCCGCCTTCTTCGTAGCCGACGTATCCCGGAGGCGCTCCGATTAAGCGCGACACCGAGTGCTTTTCCATGTACTCCGACATGTCGACGCGAACCATCGCGCGCTCGTCGTCGAAAAGAAACTCGGCCAGAGCCCTCGCCGTTTCGGTCTTTCCTACGCCCGTAGGTCCGAGGAACATGAATACGCCGATCGGCCGATTCCGATCCTGCAATCCCGCGCGGGACCGGCGAATCGCGTTTGCAACGGCCTTGAGCGCAATGTCCTGTCCCACGACACGTTGCCGCAGCAGATCTTCCATGCGGACAAGCTTCTGGATTTCGCTCTCAAGCATCTTCGTGAGAGGAATCCCGGTCCACTTGGAGATGATCTTCGCGACGTCTTCCTCGTCCACCTGCTCCTTCAGCATGCGCTCGTTCTGCTGCAGGTCCTCGAGCCGCGCATTTGCTTCCTTGAGCTGCCGCTCGAGATCCTGCAATCGCCCGTACCGAAGCTCCGCAACCTTCGCGTAATTCCCTTCACGCTCCGCCTGCTGCTCCTGTACATGCGTCTGGTCCTTCTGTTCCTTCAGGGATCTTATGGCCTGGATGAGTTCCTTCTCCCGCTGCCATCTCAATTTCTTCTGCGTCGCCTGCTCTCGGAGCTCGCTGAGCTGCTTTTCGATTAACGCGAGCCGTTCGCGCGACGCGTCGTCGTCTTCTTTGCTCAGTGCCTGCCGCTCGATCTCGAGCTGGATGATCTGCCGGTCGACCGATTCGATGTCCACCGGAAGCGAATCCATTTCCATGCGAAGGCTCGCCGCCGCTTCGTCGATCAGATCGATCGCTTTATCCGGCAGGAACCGGTCCGTGATGTATCGATGCGAAAGCATTGAGGCCGCGATGATCGCCGAATCCTTGATCTTCACGCCGTGATGGATTTCGTAGCGTTCCTTCAGGCCGCGGAGAATCGCGATCGTGTCTTCCACGGTCGGCTCGCCGACATAGGTCTTCTGGAACCGCCGCTCGAGCGCTTTGTCCTTCTCGATGTATTTCTGATATTCGTTCAGCGTCGTCGCGCCGATGCATCGCAGCTCGCCGCGCGCCAGCGCGGGTTTGAGCATGTTCGACGCATCCATCGATCCTTCCGCGCCGCCGGCGCCGACCAGCGTGTGCAGTTCATCGATAAAGAGGATGACGGCTCCCGATTCCTCGATCTCTTTCAGGACCGCCTTCAAGCGATCTTCGAACTCGCCGCGAAACTTCGTGCCCGCGATCATAGCGCCAAGATCCAGCGCCACGATTTTCTTCCGCTTCAACGATTCGGGTACATCGCCTGCGATAACGCGCTGCGCGAGCCCTTCCACGATCGCGGTTTTGCCAACGCCCGGCTCCCCAATCAGCACCGGATTGTTCTTCGTGCGCCGCGAAAGAATCTGCATCACCCGCCGGATTTCCTCGTCCCGGCCGATGACGGGATCGAGCTTGCCCTTGCGCGCGAGTTCCGTCAGGTCCCGCGTGTATCGCTGCAGCGCCTGATATTTTTCTTCCGGATTCTGATCCGTGATTTTCTGGCTTCCACGAATCGAAACGAGGACCTTCAGGATCGCATCCTTCGTGACGCCGTTTTCCTGAAGCAACCGGCCCGCGGGCTCCGACTTCGCGTTGCTCAACGCAATCAGGAGATGCTCTGTGCTGACGTATTCATCTTTGAACTGGTCGGCTTCCTTGAACGCCTCTTCAAAGATGCGATTGAGCGCGGGACTTACATGAACGTCCGCCTGCCCCTGGACCTTCGGCAGCTTCGCCACTGCGTCCGCGAGCTGCTGCGCGATCGTCTGCAGATTCGCCCCGAGCTTTTGCAGGATCGGAAGGACCACGCCTTCCTTCTGCTCGACCAGCGCCCAAAGCAGATGCTCCGGACTGATCTGGGGATTCGATTTTTCCTGCGCATGAGATTGAGCCGACTGAAGGGCCTCCTGGCCCTTCAACGTCAGCTTGTCAAAACGGATCATAGTTACTCCGCGATTCGGATCTGCTTCGGCTTCACCTGTTCCTTCTTCGGAAGGACAATCTTCAGCACGCCATCCTTATAATCGGCGCGGATCTTCTCTTCATCCACCATCGCCGGGATCGAAAATGCGCGGCTGAAGCCGCCGTAAGACCGTTCGATCCGATGGTAGTTGTCTTCCTTGGTTTCCTTCTCGAACCGCCGTTCACCCTTTAGAGTCAACACGTTGTTCTCCAGATTCAGCGTGATGTCCTTGCGATCCATGCCGGGCACTTCCGCCTTCACGACAATCTCGCTCTCGGTTTCGAAGATATCGACCGATGGACTCCATGTGGTCGTTGAACTCGGCTCATCCGCCCATCGGGTTCGACCGGCAGTGTCGAAAAGCCGGTTCATACGTTCTTGCAGCACATTCAAGTCCCGAAAAGGATCCCATCTCACTACAGCCATGATGTTAGCCTCCTTTTAAATATGAGTACGTCTTCAACATAAGATCTGAGTACTTACCTGTCAAGCCCGGATCTCGAGAATAAAACACTTTAAATACAGCGTCTCCGGAAGACTTAAAAGGATGGGGTGATCGGCCGACTGGATCCGTCTTTCCAGGACCCTGGCCCAGACCCCGGCATCCCGAGCCGCATCCGCAAGCATTTCAGCAAAAAGGCCTTCCGAGACATGATGCGAACAGGAGCATGTAATAAGGATGCCACCCGGACCGAGCAGCCGCATGGCGCGGTTGTTGATTTCCTTATATCCGCGGAGGGCTGCTTCCAGACTCTCCCTGTTTTTGGCGAAGGCGGGAGGGTCCAGAATGATGGTGTCGTACCGCACACCCTCTTGATGGCGATCGCGCAGGAAGTCGAACGCATTCGCCTCGATCGCATCAATATTAGTAAGGCCGTTCCGGTCCGCATTCGCCCGGACCATTTCCACCGCGCTCGCGGAGCTATCGACCGCTTCGACACGCTCGCAACGATCGGCGATCTGGATCGCAAAGCCACCGGTATACGTAAACGCATCCAATGCACGACCCCGCGCGTAGCGGCGGGCGGCGCGATGGTTGTCGCGCTGATCGAGATACGATCCGGTTTTCTGTCCGGTCATCAGGGAAAGCCCAAGCTTCTTCCCATCTTCGTCGACGACAAGCACCTCGGGCAGCGGTTCCCCGGCCACCTGTTGCCGGAGTTCCAGGCCTTCGAGTCCTCGCACCCTGCTATCATTCCGAAACAGAATGGAAGCGGGCTGATAGCGTTCAGCAAGGATGGTGGTGATCAGCGGCTCGAGCGCATCCGTGGCCTGGATCAGACTTTGAACGACGAGTCGATCGCCGTAGCGATCGACCATCAGGCCCGGCAGAAAGTCGCCTTCGGAATAAATGCGGCGGCTGAGCAGTGGATCGACTCCGAGCCGCTCGCGCAGCCGGTCCGCAAGTTCGAAACGATCCCGGAAGAATTGTTCGTTGATGGGAACATCGCCGCGCACCAGGAATCGAAGAGCGATTTGGGATTTCGAGCTGTAGAACGCTTTGCCGGCCACGGACCCGCGCTCATCGCGCACGGTCACGATGCTGCCGGGCGCAGCGTCCTCTTTAATAATATCGGTTCGATAGACCCAGAGATGGCCGCGACGAATGCGGTCCGCGCCGCGCCGGCGAATCAGGACTTCACCTTTTTCCATGCACATTTCCGATTTCGATTATGAGCTGCCGCCGGAATTGATCGCGCGGGAACCCGCGCGCCCGCGCGACGCGTCGCGCATGATGGTGCTGGATCGCGCGGCTACAGGTTGCTGCGCGGATTCCGAATTCCGCAGACTGCCGGATTTCCTGAACCCATCCGATGTTCTCGTCCTTAATGATACGCGCGTCATTCGCGCGCGCGTCGAAGGCCGTCTCGAACGCGCGAACGGATCAACACGCGAAGTGAAGGTTTTGTTCGCGGCGCCCCTAGGCGAGCAAAGCCGCGAACAGACGTGGGAAGTCCTGTGCCGTCCCGGCAAGCGGATCCGCAAAGGCGACCGCATCGTTTTTGGCAAGGGCAAACTGGAAGGCGCCACCGAAGGTATCGTGGGCGAAACGCGTGATCACGGTCTGCGTCTGCTTCACATGAACTCACCGGTCGAAACATTTCTCGAAGCCCACGGACGCGTTCCGCTGCCGCCGTACATGGAAAGAGAAGACAGGCCCTCGGACACCACGGAATATCAAACTGTCTATGCTTCAACTCCCGGAGCAGTCGCGGCGCCGACAGCTGGTTTGCATTTCACGGAGTCGATGTTCGGCGCGCTTCGAGAGAAGGGAATCGAGATCGTCAAAATCACGCTGCATGTCGGTATCGGAACTTTTCTTCCTGTGCGCGCGGAAGATCCGGCGCAGCATGTGTTGAAACCCGAGCGATTCCAGATGACAAGCGAAGCGGCCGATCGGCTGAATGCCGCGCGGGACGCGGGTCGCCGCATTGTGAGTGTAGGAACAACGACTACGCGGACGCTCGAACACATCGTGGGACGATATGGTCGTTTCGTGGAATCATCCGGCGAAGCCGATCTTTTTATTTTGCCGGGATATGAATTCAAAGCCGTCGGCGCGATGTTGACGAATTTTCACTTACCGAAATCGACATTGATCATGCTGGTCTCCGCATTCGCGTCGCGCGAGAAGATTCTGGCGGCGTACAAACACGCAGTCGAGTCGCGATACCGTTTTTATAGTTATGGCGACTGTATGTTCATTTCCTGATTGAATTTCCCGCCCGCATAAAGTTGACACGCTAGGGCTTTCCTGTATAATGCCCGACGGTTTTAAGTGAATGTGGGTTGTTCTAGTTGTAGAAAAAGGAGTCTGCGGGGATATGAGCAAAGAGCAAGGCAAGGTCAAGTGGTTCAACAATAAAAAAGGATTTGGATTCATTGAGCGAGCCTCTGGCGGGGACGTGTTTGTACACTATTCTGCAATTGTGTGCGACGGTTACAAGACCCTGAAAGAAGGCGACGCCGTTGAGTTCACGATTACTCAAGGACCGAAGGGGTTTCAGGCAGAGAATGTCGAAAAGACGGTGTAATCGGATTTTGACCCTGCGAGCATTCTTGTCGCAGGGTCTTGTTGTCTTTGGCGAGTAATGGAAGGACCCACGCCAGAGGCACTGCGACTCCGATCAAACCTCGAATTTTCACCTCAACAACACCAGGGCAAATCGTTCGTCGTCGTTAAAGATCCGGTAACCTCGCGCTACTTCCGCTTCACCGAATCCCAGGCCGCGATTCTGGAACTCCTGCGCCCAATCGCCGGCCCAACCGCCGGCCCAACCGCGAGTGCCCCGCTCGACGCCGCAGCTCTTGCCGCCCTCGCGTCCGAAAAGCTTGGCGCGACGATATCCGTAGCGACCATCCAGGCGTTTCTCAAGTCGCTCGAGGACAAATGGCTCCTCGATACGCCGGAAGTCCGCGAGAAACTCGTCAACATCGAAAGCCACAAACTGCGCCGTGACGGCAGCCCGCTTTACTGGCAGGCCCTGTCGCTGAATCCGGAAAAAATCTTCGAGTGGCTTTTGCCCCGCACCGGCTGGGCATTCACGCAAAGCTTCCACGTCTTCGCCGCGTTCGCGATCCTGAGCGGTTTCGTCCTTACATTTCTCAACTGGACCGAGTTTCGCGCGGACATCCAGGGCTTGTGGAGCCTGAACGGCTTGCTGTTCCTGTGGGTCGTCACATTCGCAGTCACGACGATGCACGAATTCGCTCACGGCCTGACCTGCCGCCACTTCGGCGGCAAGGTGAAGGAAGTGGGCTTCATGCTGATCTATTTTCAGCCCGCGTTCTACTGCGACGTCAGCGACTCCTGGATGTTTCCTTCGAAGCGCGAACGCATGTGGGTGACGTTCGCGGGAGGATACTTTCAGCTCGTCGTTTGGGGAGTGTGCACGATCGCGTGGCGGATCTCCGATCAGAATACGTTGATCAATCAGACCGCGCTGGTGGTGATGGCGTATTCGGGCCTGCAGACGCTCTTCAATTTCAATCCGCTGATCAAGCTCGACGGCTATTACATGCTGAGCGACTGGCTCGAAATCCCGAACCTCCGCGCGAAAGCGTTTCAATCGTTATGGAGCTGGGTCGGCGGCAAACACGGGTCGAAGCGGCCGTGGCGCGACGATCGGGCGCAGATGGTTTATGCGGTGTTGTCGTTTGCGTTTTCGACAACATTATTAATAGCGGTGTACTCCGCCTTGTATACTTGGGCCACGTCCACGTTCGCGTTTGCGGGCATGGTCGCATTTGCGATGTTCTCCACCATTACGTTAAGACGGTCGGCGTCCGAATCGCTTTCAGGATTGAGGGCTGTCTTTTCGCGAGCCGCCACCCGGAAGGGCCGCAATATCGGAATTGCCGCGGTCGCTCTCATTGTGATGTTCGTCGGCCACTGGGAATTGAAGATTCCGGCGGACTTCAAAATCCTCGCCCGCAGTGAAATGACGGTCCGCACGGAAACCGAAGGCATCATCGTCGAGATGCTGGTTCACGAAGGAAGCCGCGTCGCCAAGGGCGACGTCCTCGCGCGCCTTCGCGACTTCGACAAGCAGCAGAGAATTTCCGAGCTGGCCGGCACGCTTGAAGCGAAGGACAGCGAGCTGGCGCTGTTGCGCGCGGGCGCGCGTCCGGAGGAAGTGGAACGCAAGGAAAAGCTGGTGGAGACCAAGCGCGTGGAGCTTTCGAATTCGCGGCGGAACCAGGAGCAGCGGAATCAGCTCGCGCAGACGTTCGAAAGAAAACAGTCCGAGTTGCAGCTCGATCAGCAGAATCTTTCGCGGACCCGTCAGATGGTGGCCGAAGGTCTTTCGCCCCGCGCGGACCTGGACAAGGCGGAGACGGCGGTAAAGGTCCGGCAGAGGGAGATCGGGGAGATCGAGGCGGCAATTCGCGTGGTGACGGAGACTTCGGACCGCGAAGCCGATCTCAAGTCCAGGGAACTGGACGAAGCCGAAAGCGAACTGAAGCTCATGAAAGCCGGCAGCCGGCCCGAGTTGATCCGGCAGGTGGAAGCGGATGTGGCCCGGTTGACCAAGTCTATCGCGCTGCTCGATCACGAGCTCGGAAAGACCGAGATCCGCGCCCCGATCGACGGCATCGTGACGACGCCTTTCGTCGAGCGAAAGCTCAACCAGCATCTGGATCCCGGCGACGAGCTGGCGAAGATCGTGGATGTATCGCGTGTGATCGTGGAGATGTTGGTGCCTGAAAAAGAACTGGTGGATGTGCGTCCCGGCAATCCCGTCTGGATGAAAGCCCGCAGCCTTCCTTCCATGGACTTCCAGGGCCGCGTGGATTTCATTGCTCCGGTAGCCCAGACGGTGAATACGCAGCAAATGGTTGTAGTCCGGAGCGAACTCCAGAATCCGGAGATGCTGCTGAAGCCGGAAATGACCGGCGTGGCGCGGATTTATTGCGGGGAACGCCGTATTGTCGACTTAATGACACGCCGTATGGTCCGCTGGGTAAAGACCGAGTTCTGGCCCCTCATTCCTTAAAAGCCGTCGGCCCATAACACAAGGGCAAAAAAACTCAGTAATTTTTCGGATCGAATATGTATTTATTTCGGGTTTTTTCATCTCTTATTGTCTGACGAGCTAAACAAGTACCTTTGTAAAAGGCAAATCCGGACGAAAGACGGAGACGCAAAGCCACAAAGCTAACACCCTCGCTTTTTTCATTCGCGGGTCAAGCTGGTTGGGCCGCCAAAAGGCAGGAAGCCAGGCGGTCTGATGGTTTGACTCGTTCCTGACTCCACTCTCGGGTCCTTTTTGAAGGCAAAACCGGCGGGAAAGGCCACACGAGCTAAACGACGTGTCCCAGGCCATGCCGGTGGAACCTTTAGAAGGAAGATTTCAAATGAAGGAGATCGCCATGAAGCAGAACTACGGGGTGATCTGGGTTTAAAGGTCGAAAAGATCACGTAAGCCGTTAACAGGCAATGACTTGAAAGGGAACATAGGGGACAATATGAAAAACGAAAACATCGCAGTCGTGAACGAAATCGTCAACGTCGAGGAATTGGAATCGAAACTCGCGCCGAGCGGGTCTCTTGGTGTGGATAACTAAGAAGATCAGTGAGTTATGGCGAATCGACGTTCAGGTTGAGCTCGCAGTGGACGTCGGTTCGCCCATCACTCTTACGTCAGATTGCGCTATGGCAATCAAGGTATAAACTGCAAAAACTTGCTTTCGGTAAGAGCCCTTGAGGGATAATGCCTCCTTTTCTGGGGAGCTGACAAAGTCAGTGAATTGGCAAGATCAATCTCGTGCATGCAAGTTATACCTGCTCGGCATTTACATTGCCGCTGTTCCGTTCGCCTTCCTTTGCTTCGCCGCCAGTAACGTTTTTTCTGTTCAATGGATTCTCTTCACCGTCGTTTCCATTTTTGTAGCCACGATTAACGTCCGACTGCCGAAGCTTTCGGCCGTCATTTCGATGGGTGACGTTTTCATCATACTCGTGCTGATGCAGTTCGGCCCAGGACCGACACTCATCACATACTGGGTCGATATCATTGTTGCCCACTCAGCTGACTTGTTTCGAAAGTATGGCTTTGCACTTAAGGGAAAGATTCGGTTTCATCGATACCTGTTCAACCTAGCGTGTTGTGCGCTGTCCACTTGGACAATGTACGTCGTTTACGATTACACAGGAAGGCTAACAAATTCCTATCCTTTGAATCTCATCGTTCCCCTTTTCAGCGTCGCTATAGGATGGTTTCTTGTAAACACCGGAACCTTGTCGCTGGCCTTGGCGCTATTGATGAATCGAAGTTTCTGGTCTGTTTGGCGGGAAGGTCTCGTTTTGTATGTGCTTAATTTTCTCGGCTCGGCATCCGCTGCAGGCTTGATCTCTATTTTTTACGAAAGAGTTGGATTTCTGATTTTCTTCCTCTCGGTGCCGCTCGCAGCAATTCTTTACCAGCTCTACCATTTCTATATTGAAAAATACCTCCAGGTTCAGAGCCACATTGCAGAGCTCAATAAGCTATATCTCCAGACCGTGGAGGCGCTGGCAAGCGCGGTAGACGCGAAAGACCGGTACACGCATGGACATATTCGACGCGTGCAAGCGTATGCAGCCAAGCTTTCTTCTCTCATGGGAATCGCTGATGAGCGGGAGCTACTGGCGATACAAGCGGGAGCCCTTTTGCATGACATCGGGAAGATTGCGATTCCGGAATATATTTTGAACAAGCCGACTGTTCTGACCGAGACAGAATACGAAAAAATGAAGATTCACCCTGTTGTCGGCGCCCACATGTTGAGTTCGATCGAGTTTCCGTTTCCATTAATTCCAATGGTCAAGTCACATCACGAACGGTGGGACGGGAACGGTTACCCGGATGGTTTGAAGGGCGAGGATATACCACTGAACGCTAGGATTCTTGCGCTCGTTGACTGTTATGACGCTCTAACCACGAATCGGCCCTACAGATCTCCGATGGATCGCGATCAGGTGATTCAGTTTTTCCGTCGCGAAGCGGGCCGGTCGTACGATCCGAAATTGGTCGATGTGTTCTTGGACAACTTGGAAGGTATGGAAGCGGCCGGCCAGGCCGTGATTGTAAGCGCTACCGATGTTTGGGGCATAAGAGACACTTCTGCCGCGGCAACATCCAACGTCCGTCCGCTTGAAAAGGTTCAGCCGACCGTTACATACGGTAATGCACTAAGTGCCAGTTCCGATATTCAGCGTGAGTTATATTCGGTCTTTGAATTTGCACGAGCAGACTTTCAATGTCTGACGCCGGTTGAGATCTTTGCATTTATGGGCCGACGTCTAGAAGCATTGATCAAGTTCGATGCCGGTGCGTTCTACGCTGCTGACTTGATTCAGGGTACGGTTTTCGTTGCACACGCAATGGGGGCAAGCTCACAGGAACTGATAGGTTTGACGTTGCCGCTGGAGCAAAAACTGACCGGCTGGGTCGCAGCCAATAGTCAGGGGTTATGCAATTTGCCTCCGTTCCCCGATTTCTTGAATTGTCACGAGCCGAAACCCACCTTTGAAATATCCGCGATTGTCCCAATCAATCGTCAGAACCACGTACTCGGAGCCGTTTCGCTCTATCGAAAGGAACCGAAGAAATTCACAGATGAGGAGTTCAGAAGGCTTGAGATCGTCGCATCTCAGACCGCCACGCTACTCAAGAAGTCTGGAAAGGGCCTGGAGGAAGGACCCTTGCTGGTAGACAGTCTTACAAGTCTTCCGAACGGATTCCAGCTGTACCTGATGTTCGACCAAGTTGCTGTTGACGCTGCTCGATATGAGTATCCTTTGACGATTCTTTCAATTGGATTAGATCAGATGAGAGAGATTCGCCGAAGGTGGGGACATATGAGCGGCGACGAAGCGATAAGTTCGGTGGCACGCTATGTCAAGGCCGAGCTTCGTGAAACTGACCTATTGGTGCGCTACGCTGGTGAAGAGTTCGTTGTGATTAGCCCCAAAATGTCGGCGGAGCAAGCTGAAGGTTTGAAGTCGCGCCTCCAAAATGAATTGGACCATTTTAGTTTTCCTGTCCGAACAGGGGCAGAAATTCCGCTCCCAGTTTCCATCGGCATTTCCGCCTTTCCAGAAGATGGCACGGACTTGGATAGATTATTGATGACCGCAGAATTGCGGATGCGGGATGACCGGGACCTCCGCGAAGCAGTGCGGCGTGGTGTTCGTAGCATCAAGGTTCCTAATTAGTCGCGTTTTTCCCTACCTTTTTGTGGTAATTTAGGCGCCCTTGCGCCTGCTGTGTTGCGAAGTCGCAGCAGCAGCAGCAGCAGCAGCAGCAGCAGCAGCAGAACGCAATCAAATGGCGTTGTGAGAATCCGAGCAGAAGTACAGCATGACGCCGGAACGCGATTTATGAGAGTCGTTATTCCAGAACGCTTTGCTTTGATTCGTACCTTGCGGGACGACAGTGAATCGAGAACCTTTCTCGCGAACGATTATGTTATCGATCGAGAAAGCGTTTTAGTAAGGATTATTCACAGGGATCGATTCAGAACTGATCCGCAGTTCGTCCGTGAGCTATCGTGGCTGGTAGGGATGCATCATCCTCGTCTTGCGACGGTATTTGACGCCGGGCTGACGAAGCAGCAGCACTTGTATTACGTGCGCCAGTACCTGCCACCTTCTGAGATATTCACAACCAATCCCATGAACGTGGTGAAGCCTTTAGTTTCTGCCGTAGCTTTCTTGGGCAGGCATGGCTTTACTCATGGAGCGATAAGCCCACCGAATATCTTCGTTCATAGGGAAAAACTGAAATTATCCGACGCCCAGCCCTTTTGCGGCAGACTCAACGAAAAGTCAATTCACTTCATGGCGCCCGAGGTTATACTGGGTAAATCGACGACCCATGAAAGTGATCTTTATTCAGTTGGTGCAGTCCTATATCGTCTAATAACCAATCGCCATCTGTTCGAAGATCCTGATTTCGAGCGTCTCAAGTCTAAGTATCTATCGGCTTTGCCCCAGCTAGCACCATCACTGACATTCATTCCAACCTCTGTGTTCGAGCTGATACTAGGACTTCTACAACGAGAGCCTCGGCGACGAGTGATCGCCTTTGAGCGTTTGATTAGTACTATCGGAGCTGAGTGGATTACAGCAGAACGAGCAGTCTTTGTCGGACGATCGGAGGAGTTACAGGAATCTGTTAAGTTCTTGCAAGCGTCCACGACGCGCCTGCGTGTACTTTTGGTTGAAGGAGCCCCGGGCATAGGCAAATCTCGGTTTGTCGCGGAACTCCGACTGAACTGCGCGTTTCACGGGTTGACATTTCTGACAAATCATTGTTCGAACCTGGCGGCTCTTATGGATGCCGTCGGCAAACTAGTCCGTACAGGTCCCTCGACGAAACGAGGCCAGTTGCCCGGGGAAACGGCGCGGCCAATGCAAGACGACCACATTGGAGTGAGTACATTTTCCGGCAAACAGTATCCTATCGAAAAGGATGTGAACGACGCTATCGGTCTGCTCAGGTCTTGTGCCCGGGCGTCTCGTGCGGTGTTTGCAATCGCAGATGTCGATCGCGCTGACGCAGGGATTATTCTGCTGCTGCAGCAGCTTGCTTTTCGTGCTTCGGAAATGCCTTTCCGACTAGTTCTGACTCGAAGACCTACCATGGTTGAACCCGAATGGATCAATACAATCGATACTTGTATCGAAAGTGATTTGTCGCGGCTTCGGCTGTCCGAGTTATCTGAGAACGATTCTGAAAAGTTGGTTCAGTTTCTAGATTACGAAGTCAAGACTCAGGGCAAAGCACTATACCTGGCAAAGGGAAATCCGTCGTTAATTGAGATTTATGCGAACAGTCAAAAGTCGTCTTCCGGCACGTCTGAACAAGTCGTGAATATAACGACATCAATTCTTTCAGAAATCGACGCTCCAACGTTAGTGGTATTGCAGGCACTTTCTGTTTTTCTCAATCCTGTTGGATCTCGATTAGTTGGGATGCTATGTGGAAGAACTTTCGAAGAAGCCGACGAACGGTTGAAACTCGCTGTATATATCGGTGCAGCGAGGCAGAATGGGCAAGCCTTCGAATTATCGTTTCCTGCTGTCCGCAGTCGCCTCTATTCCTCGTTATCAAAGAAGAAACGATCGTGGTTCAATCGTCAGGCATTTTTAGAGTTGAGGAATGGTGGTGAGCCTGATAAGAAAATCCTGGCTCATTATGCGTTCGAAGCTGAAATGTTCGCTGAAGCTGCAAGCCTTTATCGCGCCTTGGCAGCTGACTCTTACAAGAGGCAAGAATATCGTGCGACCATTGATACATATGAACGTCTTAGAAAGTGCCTGAAGAATTTATCCGAAGATCTCACAGCAAGTGAATTCCTGAGTCTCGCGAGATGCTATGACAAAGGCGGGCACCAGCGGTTTTCTAAGCGTCTGTATCAAGAGTTATTGTCTGCGCCGCAAGTACGGGCCGATCCCCAGTTACTTTCCACAGTCTACACAAGGTTGGCGATGAGTGCGAAGGGATCGTCTATACGAGAACGCGAAGAACTGCTTGATAGGGCGCTCACTTGTTTGCCCAAGAATTCTTTGTACTACAGCTGTTATGCTGCCATCTGTAGTTGTTTTGTGAGACTGAGCAATCTATCCCGTGCGCGCGAAGTATTCGCGCGTATGGAACAGTATGTAATTGCTGACCAGCAAGACTCGATTCTTCTCAATTCAAGCCGGGCGCTGCTGCTGTTTAACACGGGGGATCTGCGCGGTGCCATCGAGTACTACCTCAAGCCGCACCACATTGATGCCGACGCGGCGGGTGTGTTCAACAACGTAGCCTTCTGTTTTGAGAATATTGGCGATCTGAAGACGGCACTGAAATACCAACTGCGGGCGCGTGAGGCGGCCATTTGTAGCGGAAATGCGATCGCAAAACTGGTTTCCGATAACAATCTGGCAGCGATTAGAACGAAACTGGGTAAAGCGCGCGAAGCGGCATATGTGTTAGCCCAAACACTGACAGACTTGAAGACCATCAAGACCAGCAATGTCGTTGAAAAGAACGGATTGTTGTCGACTGTAAGTGCTGACACCGCCGTTAATGCATTACATCGCGGGGATTACCAACTAGCCTACTTGTGCATGGAGAGTTTGCGTCTCTCACTTCCATCCGTTTTCTATATGGACCGGATGCTTTACGAAATTATCCGGTGCAAGGTCTTTATTGAGATCGGGCTCACGAAAAAGGTTCCGGAGCTTTTGAGTAAGCTAGACGCAAGTGGCCTCCTCAATAGTGATTTCCTTCGTGTTGAACGGGCTTTGCTAGAGGCGCGGCTATGGGAAATACCGATAAAGGATAGATACGATGGATTGCAGCACGCGTTCGCGCTTTCAAGCAAGCTCGGGACGGGTTACCAGCAGTGTGAAGTGCTAATAGCGCAGGCGACTTTATGCCTAGAACTTGACGAAATAGGAGCGACGAATTGTGCGCGCGAAGCCTTGAAAGTAGCTCGTGAAAATGATTACCGCCTTCTGATGGTGCGAGCTTTACTTGTTTCAGGGTTGGCTACAACTGACAGACTCCGGGATAAGCAGTATTTTCTGTTCGACGCTCTTCGCGAAGCTTCGGAGATGGGGCTTCAGGAACTCGTTGCGGAGTCCGCATATCATCTCGGTATTCACCATCTTGAGAACGGCAACACCATCACTGCTCGCGAGTATTTGATTCGCAGTACGACGCTCACGGCGCGGCTGGCGGAGGGCGTTCCATTGACGGCCAGGTCGAAGTATTTGGCAAAACAATGGCGACGCGATGCGCTCTCGGCACTTGAGCGGTGCAACGAATTAATCCCGTTCAATGCGGCGGCTGCGTTCAATACGGATGCCGACAAATACTTTGCCGCGGCTTATCGGTTTACAACAGCTGTTGGTGCAGTAAATTCCGTCGAGGGACTGCTCCGCGCGGTCGAGACGACTTTGGAATCGGCGTTTGGTCGATGTGCGATGGTTACGCTTCAAATTGGCACGAACACATTTTCGATGCCGGTGAGAGTCAAAGCGGTTCCGGAGTTCACGCAAAGTCTGGAACTTCTCCGATCTCGTGCCAAAGGCCGCGTCTTTTTTGATTCGATCGATGACAAGGGGAAACAGCCTCATGCTTGGATTCCGTTAAATTCCGAAACCTGTGACGGCGGCATCTACGTGTTCTGCCGACCGCATGAGTCCCCTTTTTCGGAAAAGGAAATCGAGCTTCTGGTAATGATGGGTACCATCGCGAACGGTGCATTGAGGAGGCTGGAGACTCGGAATGCGCAGGAATCGGAACCGCAGGACATATCCGAATCCCACGGGATCATCGGCGCTTCAAAGGCGATCAAGAATGTTTATGCACAGATTCAGGCAGCTGCTAACAATGCCGCGACGGTTTTGATTGAGGGCGAGAGCGGGACCGGTAAAGAACTCGTTGCGAAGGCGATTCATGCGGCTGGTGCGCGGGCAAAAGGACCCTTTGTTGCGGTTGATTGTGGCGCGATTCCGGAAGGGCTTATTGAGGCCGAGTTATTCGGCGCGAAGAGGGGATCTTATACAGGTGCTGACACCGACAGGCCTGGACTATTTGAGGCTGCAAATCGTGGCACGATCTTTCTCGACGAAATCTCGAATACTCCGATGACACTCCAGGCCAAGCTGCTCAGGGTGATTCAGGAACGAGAGGTTCGAAGGCTTGGTGAAACGAAAGGCCGTTCGATAGATGTCCGGCTGATCGTTGCGAGTAACGACGATCTGGAAGCCCTGTCGGAGGCCGGCAAGTTTCGGAAGGATTTGCTTTATCGATTGAAGGTTCTTCACATCAAAGTGCCTCCACTACGCAGCCGCGCGGACGACATTCCAATGCTTTCGCATTCGTTCCTCCAAAAGCTCAATGCCAGCAACAAGACGCGAAAATACTTTGCTCCGGATGTAGTGCCACTTCTTTCCTCGGAGAAATTCCCGGGCAATGTACGCGAGCTGCAAAACAGCATCGAGCGTGCATTCTTTACGACAAAAGGAACCATGATAACGGGGGTGCCAGTCAATGCACCGACGACGTTAGCGTCGCCAGCCACCAACGATGTTCAAAACTGGTTTAAAGACATAGCCGCTGGTAGGGAAGATTTCTGGTCCGGTGTACGCAACCCTTACAAGCGCCGCGATATTTCTCGCGAAAAAATCCGTGCTTTGGTCGATTTTGGTCTGCGAACAACGGGTGGTTCGTACAAGGACATGGTTTCTCAGCTTCGTTTGAAGCAAAGCGACTATCGACGCTTCATGGATTTCTTGCGCCGCAACGACTGTCTCCTGGATTTTCGTCCGTATCGCAAAGCAACCAATGCCTCCCGCGAGAATTGACGTTGTTGCTGCCGTCATCCGGGACAACGGCAAAATCCTCATCACGCAGCGGCTCGACAGCGTCCACATGGCACGTCTTTGGGAATTCCCGGGTGGAAAGGTCGAGCCAGGTGAGTCACTCGAAGTCGCACTCGAACGCGAAATTCGCGAAGAAGTCGGACTAGAAGTCCGTGTAATCGACGAGTTTTTCACGGTCGATCATGACTATCCTGCCAAATCTGTCCGCCTCCATTTCTTTAATTGCATTGTCCTGCAAGGTGAAGCGCGACCCATTGACGTGGCAGACCTACGATGGGTAAGTCCCCGAGACCTCGGGAATTACCAATTTCCTCCAGCCGATGCCGACCTCATCGCAAGGCTGCGATCACGCGACTGATTCCCTGCGAAAAAAAACCTTTGGCACGTGAGATGCTGTAATCCAGGCCAGGAGGCACACGAATGGCATCTCTGTTAAAGCGAGTTCGATCGTGGTTCCGTAGAGAACCCATGCCCGAGAGATGTCTGCAGTGTGGTCTTCCTCCAGGACGTCAATTCCTGGTTACGACGGACGAGCCCATCATGCATCCGCATCAATGCTCCTGGTGCCAGAGCGTCCTTTATGTACCCGGTCCCGTGTTTGCGTGCAAAGGGTGCTCGAGAGAACAGAGTCAGACCCCTGCGGCTTGACTCAAGGCAAGTGACGATCGCCCCGATCAACTAAAAACAAACAACACCGCTAGAGCACGTTCAAGTTCGAGGTGTATCTATGCGGCTTCCAGTATTCTTTCTGACGTTCCTGTTCAGCGTCGCGGCAGTCACAGCCCAGCGTGATCAAAGCGAGAAGCGACGCACACCCCTTGGCACGCAAACGCCGAGGCCGCAACTCCCACAACGAGACCGGCAGCCGTCGGAGCCGACGCCCAGTGAACCCGTTCACGGTGCGCTGCAACGAGCCCTCAATGCGCATGGCGGCCAGAACCTCCGCGCAACCACGGATTCCATAGCCGAAGGAACCTTTGCTCTGTATACGATCGAGGGGCAGCGCGCCCGGTATCCCCTGACGCTGTCCCGTAAAGGTGACGGACGAGTTCAGCGCATCATAAAATATCCCAATGGAGATCACCGTACCGGGACCAATGCTACCCAGACCTGGGAAGTATCCGGACCTTTCACAACGGCAGCGCGAGGGCCTGCGCTTGAATTCATCGAGACGCAAACCGTTCGCGCGCTGCCCAATCTTTTCGACCATCAAGGCCGCGGATCTCGACTCCGTGACGATCGAATGCGAGGTCCCGACCGTGCGCTGACTGTAGAGGAGAAGAACGGTCGGACAACGACGTACGTGATCGACGGCGCCAGAGGCTTAATCACCAAAATGGAATTGGTGTCGGGCTTCGCTCCCGACATGCTCGGCCGAAAGTTGCCCATCGTTGAATCTTATGTGTTCTCGGATTACCGGCCGGTGCAGGGAATCCCGACCGCGTTCAAGATCGAACACTTCACCAACAACATCGAGATCGACGAAATGCACTTCACGTCGGTCCGCTACAACACCGGCGTCAAAGACGACGTTTTCCATCCATAGGGTCACGTTATGACTTCATTCCGCCGATTCGCGCTCGTGGTGTGTCTCAGCATCAGCATGCTCTTACCGTTCGGTGCGCTTGCACAGTCGCAACCGACAGGACTCTCAGTCTCCCCTGGGGCCATCTACAAACCACCAGGGCTGACGTACTGCTACACCATCTACGTCGCCGGCGGCGCCAATATGACGGTCGACCTTCGATGGAAGTTAAACAATGGGGCAGATCAGTTCATTTACAGCTGGCCGCAGTTAGATTCGAATGGCCAGGCGCACATTTGCACCGACAATCTGACCGCGGTCGGGCAGTACTCGTTCACAGGAGTCCGGAACACGCTCACGCCTGGATCGCAGTTCCTGACCGTAGCCGCGTCGCTGACAGTCCTCGATGTGCCAACACAAGCAACGACTTTGACATTCAACGGCTCAAGCTCAAGCCAGGGATACGCTGGAATCGATTCCTACACACTCCATGCCGCGAACACCGCCATGTCCCTGATCCTTGAATACACTATCAACTGCTCCGCCTCCTGTCCGATCTACACGGGCAATATCACTCTGAATTCCGGGGGAAACTTCTCACACCTTCTGCTTCATGACCAGGTGCCGGGGATCTATCGCTACAGCCGGATCCGCAACGCACTACGTTCCGACTGGCTTCCAGTCAATGCGACATACACCATTCGCCCGCCTTTGCCGACATCTCTTTCGTTGAGTCCCGGAAGTGTCGTGTCCGGAGACGATGGACAAAACAGCTACACCCTGACTGTAGGCAACGGCGCAAACATTTTCCTCGATGCCAGGTACAGGTTCACGCCGCCCGGTGGCGTGGAAGGACCGGAGACATCGCTCGTTTATCCATTCTGGTTATCACCTGCGGCCAACGATCCTGTGACGGGCCAGGCGATCGCAACGGCAGGCGACTGCACGCCAGCCGGACGGTATCGATACACATGGATCACAAACCATGCGCTGGCCCTTGCGCCGTACTTCGACCTGACTGGGATGTCTGTCAACAAAGAGGTCACGGTTGTCGCGGGTCAGCCCGCCGTGTTTTCGGTTTCTCCGAGCAGTGGGATTAAAGGAACCGGCGTCAACGTAACTATTTCTGGAAAGAACTTCTGTGGCGATCCAACCGTCACCATCAGCCCGCCCTATCCGGGTTTGACCGTAGATGTCACGTCGAAGACTGCCAGGACGATCGCGGCGACGTTTACGATCAACGCTGCTGCCGTACCTGGTATTGCAACGGTATTGATCACAACGTCGAACGGGACGCGCACTTTCACATTCATTGTTGCGAGCCCGAACCCACCGACAGTGACAACAGTCAATCCCACGGGCGCAGCCGCCGGATCCACAGTTCAAGTCTCTCTTACCGGAGCGAATCTGTTGGGCTCGGAGCTGACGACCAACTATGCCGGACTGACGTTCAGCAACGTTGTCGTCAACAATGCCGGATCGATATTGACCGCAGTCTTCAATGTCGCTGGGTCCGCGGCGCCAGGCAGTGCCGTCATCATCGTGACGACTCCCGGCGGCTCGGTGAACGTTGCGTTTGCGATTTTGGCCGGAGGCGCTGGCACCGGACCCTCTTCAACCAGGGAATACGTTTATATCGGTGATCGCATCCTGGCAGTTGAGTCCTGGGCCGCGTCCACGCAGCCGCCTCCTCCACCGTTGGTCTCGGCGCAGGTATTGGGGCCGAACACGGTTCAGGTGAACGTATCCACGCCGTCCTTACCTGCCGGCTCGAACAGCTTCATCAGTGCTAAGGAGTTGAAGCGTGATGGTCAGTTCCTCTTCACAATGGCCGCAGGGCAAACGTCGTTCATTGACGCCACCGTTCCTCAGCATTCCAGTCACACTTACACCGCCGTTGCCAAAGACAACACTCTCCCAGTACCGCTCGTGTCCGCCAACAGCAACGCCGTCACTGTGTCGACGCCATACGAGACCACACCACCCACTGCGCCCGGCATCACATTTTTCGCATGCGACCCATTCGAGAGTTACTGGGTTTGCTACATGGAATGGAGCGGGGCAACCGACAGCGGCGGGTCGGGTTTGGCTGGCTACGTTGTCTGGATCAGCGGCTACGGGTGGAGCCAGGAAATGGGAACGACGTCGACATCGATTTCGTTCTTCGTCTCGGAACTGACGGGAGTGGGTGTCGCTGCGATAGACAACGCCGGCAACAGATCGGACTGGAGTACCTGGTCATGGTGACGGAAGGAGTGACCCATATGAAACACAAACAGTTTTTGAAGAACACAAAAAGGTTGATCGTCCTGGTGCTTCTCTTCGTCGTCGCCTGCACGACGTCAGGACAGGGTCGCCGTCGAACGCCGCCGGTTTTTGGCGGATCCTCGGCAGCACCACAGCTTGAAGCCCTGGGCGCGCGAGGCCAGGCACAGGGCACGGAACTAACGCGCTTTGTCGGTGAATACATCGATGAAAACGGCAACCGGAAGATGGTCCAGGTCATCCATCAGCTGCCCAACCTCGTCGCCCTGCGCGGCTTTGCGCCCGGTGGTCGTGAACTCAAGTTCAATGGTAACCGCCATGCCACCCGGCTAACCACAAACGAAGAGGCGTTGCTGGAGGTTTTCGTTTCCGACACGACTGAAGGCATGTTGAATTCGCTTCAAACTGGAGCCGCTGTTCGCTTGTTGGGTCGAGGATTCAAACCGGGCTGGGACGTAGTTCCTGGCTATGTCGGCGCGGCATATGACATCTACGAAGTCACTGCCACGCTGCCATTCGACGGCCGCGAGACTGTCCGAACCAAATTTTACTACTTCGATAACACCACAGGCCTGCTGCTGAGCACGCGCTATGACGATGTCACTGTCCAGCCGGCTTTGCGTGTGGAAACTCGATTCTCCGGTTGGCGAACCGTGGACGGCTCTGCCTATCCCGGACGGATCGAACGATACGAAAACAACCGCCGGGTCTTCTCTTTCGTCACGGGAGAAGTAGCCGGCGGTCCCAGTGTGGATGTCTCAAATTTTCGATGAAAGGTCTTCTTATGCGGTTTGTAGCATTCGCTGGTTCGATCGCACTGCTTCTTGGAATTGTTCCGGTTGCTGCAGCGCAACAGTACCCCTACAACGTCGACACAAAACCGGTACGAGGATTTATGCCCACTGCCGACCAGCTCACAAGTCCGGTGGACAGCATCGATCCCGTCAGCGGGAAACTGCATTTGGAAATCCCGCTTGCGTCGCTTCCGAGGGGTCGTGGAGACAGCGGCTTCGATGTAAAGCTTGTTTACGATTCGCATCTCTACGACATTAATGTCCGCGAGATTCAGGCGCTGTATGGGAACCCCGCGCCCGTTTTGGTCCAGGAACTCGATGTGGCGTCCAACGGGGGCTGGTCGTATAACTTCCTGAATTTCCGATTGACGGGAGAAACACGCGTAGACCTGGACGCAAAATGCGCGACGGACGGACCTCTTCGAGTTTACCGGTACCGCATCGGACTTCCCGACGGAAGCGCGCACATCCTCCACTTGAAGAGCATGCCCAACAACGATCCGTACGACGGCGAAGGCTGGTTTGGAATCAAGGCCGATGGCAGACCTCCCGTAGACAGTAATGGGAATCCGTTGACGTGTTGGACCAATTCCGGATGGCTCACGAATGGCCGCCTTACTTATTTCACGACGGACGGCAGTTATCTGAAGCTCGAAGTCGATACTGGAAGCGCGCCTAATTGGACGAATAGCACCTGGACTCTTTACTTCCCCGATGGCCGGCGCGCTGAGGGCAAATGGCTTCAAATCGAGGCCCTGTACGACGCGAATTCAAACAAGATCGTTTTCGAGAACACCTGCGACGACGCACAGTGCTGGAAACCCAGAACCCGCATCTTCCACGAACACGATGCCGGCATCGCTGCGCGTAGGGTCGAGATTGCCTTCAATACGCTGGGTGCGGATGCGAATGCGCAGGCCAGAACAGACACAGTCACAGGGCCGGGGCCGAATGGGCCGCTGACATGGACTCTGAACTGGCAACGCTTGAATATCGGCAATGACGGCAGGAAATACAAGTGGGGAGAGGCGACTCAGCAGGAATTGACGAATCTGGCTTATGCCCAGTGGGTCGTCGGCAATATACAACTGCCGGCGTCGGAAGCCGGCGGGAATGCCTTGAAGTACGAGTTCACATACGGCCAAAACACCCCCGCTGCATCGGCTGGCTACGGTGAACTGCGTTCGATGACCACGCCCGACGGTGCCATCTATACCTACGCCTATCGTTTCGACGGAGCGAGCTGTCTGGAGACCGACCCGCCGAACTGTCCTTATTCGGTGGATCTGGCGGAATACAACTGGGTCAAGCAAAGAACGATTACAGGATCCGATATCGCTTCACTGACGTGGACCTATGACTACGATCACGGGATAAACTTCAAAGGTACCGTTCAAAATCCCGACGGCGGCTCGATCAATCATTGGTTCTACCCCCCAGGAGATTGGAAGACCGGGCTCGTCTATCGCATCGATGAACCACACGGGGCGGTGCGAGAACGCGTCTGGGCGCAGAATAAGGCGTACCCCCTAACTGCTAACGGGATCAAAAACCCCAACAATCCTTACATTCAGCGCGAATCTGTAACCGCCGGGGATGCTGCGGGCGTTCCATCCGCCCAAGCCGTGACCGATTATTCTTACGACAAGAACGGTAATGTTCTCGGCAAATTTGAATACGACATGGTTCCGTATGGCCAATCGCCGCAGATTTTGCGGCGGCTGACGACATTTTCATATTACGTCGCCGCGATGCCTGCATCCGATACTTCGAACGACTTGAAGGCCTACTGGCAGCCGCATTACACCCCTTATTGGAACAGCAATTTATTGCCGCGCAGCCTCAATGCCGTGCGAAGGCGTGAGATAGCCGACGGTACAGGCATCGTTGCCGCAACCGAGTTTGAATACGACGCACCGTACACCAGGGGCAACGTGAAAAAGGAGTACCAGTGGGACAACACCAAAGGCGCCATCACCTCTCCTCTGACGGCAAATAACAGCGTTGTCTTCTCTCGTGACTACGACCCAAGCGGGAATCTGACGGAGATCTACGAGCCGTTGATTCGGACTCATATCGAATATGACGGCGGAGGCAACGTTCCCCGGAATGTCTATTACGCGTATCAAAGCCCGGCGCAGCGTCGGTTCGAATATGTTTGGAACGCTAACATGACGGTGTTCACGTCGAGGAAGGACCTGGACAACAGCATCACGACAACATACGAGTACGATAACGTCGGCCGTGCGAAATCGGTGACCGAGCTAGGGTTGCGCCGTACTTCAACCTCCTATAATGATGTAGATCGCAAGGTGACAGTGCTGCGCGATTTGCGTGCTCTCGGTGACGGAAAGCTGCAGACCGTTTCCCACTACGACAGGCTCGGACGCGTGAAGCTGGTTCAGCAGTCGGACGGGACGACGCTCAACTCAGATCCGGAGGGCATCAAAGTAACGACGCTATACCTCCATACACCGAATGCCGCGCGACGAGTCGTCACGTCCTCGCCTTATCGCACGATGAGTGACCCAACGCTCGAATGGACGTGCACGCAATACGATCAACTCGATCGTGTGATGTCGGTTGCAATGTTCACGGGCAGTACGCCGCCCGCCGATTGCCAGGCGACACCCAATCGTACAGGTATTACGTATACGGCCTACGACGCCGACTGGATCAGCGTGTTGGACCCCATGTCGAAACTGCACAGAATGCGTCACGATGCTCAGGGCCGAACCATTCAGGTAACGGAAGACCCCTTCGGTTTCAATTTCAATACCCACTACGTTTACGACGGGTTGGATAACCCGAAGCTCGTCTGTCAAAACGGCACGATTTCAAACGGCAGCTGCTCAGGTGGACAGTCACGGACGTTCGGTTATACGTCGCTGGGCCGTCTCGCGAGCGCAGCTAATCCGGAAACCGCGGGCCTGGCGACGACTTACACGTATTGGGATAGCGGTGACCTGAAGACTCGCACGGATCCTCGCGGCGCGACCACGACATTCGGCTATGACGAGTTGCACCGTCTGGAAATCAAAACCTATACGAACAGTCCACAGGCAACGCCGACGGCAACCTATGAATACTACGAAACTGGATCGGCCAGCCGTCCGAATATCGGTCAGCTTAAGAAGGTGACAGCGATAACTGCAGCGGGGGCCACGATCGCATCGACAGAGTTCGAATTGTACGATGACCTGGGCCGAGTGCAAACGAGCAGGCATACCATCGATGGTTATCCCGGGTCGCCGGCTTTCAGCTACACCTACCTGCTCAATAACACTCCGGCGACGGTCCGATATCCATCAGGCCACATCGTTAACTACAGTGTGGACGATGCGGGTCGTGTCGAGAAAGTCGAGACAAACAACAACGGCACGATAACGAAATATGCTGACCTGACCGCAGTCACCCCGTTGAGTAAACGCTACACTCCGGATGGTCGCATGACCCAGATGCAATTCGGGAATGGTCTGTGGGAAGCCCGTGAATACCGGACACCCGGGACGGCGACCGTATTCAAGCTCGGGACAGCGTCGGAAGCGAGCGACTTGTTGAAGCTCGAGTACAACTATCACGCAACCCAGAACAACGGCAACCTCGTCAGCCACTCTATCGCGCAACCGGGAAGGAACTGGAAACAGAGTTATGCATACGATGGTGTCAACCGCCTGAAATGCGCCGCAGAGGCATTGAATACAGCCCCATCGGATCCGTGCACGCAAGGCACATGGCGTCAAACGTTCGGCTATGACGCATACGGTAACCGTTGGGTCTCATCAACAATCGGCTTATCGGGCGTTGACTTCCACGAGCCAATCGCTCAGTCTAACTTTGACCCTGCTACCAATCGTCTGTATGTCAGCAACTCCAGCTACGACCTGGCAGGCAACCAAAAACACTACGCGCCGTGGAACATGGAATACGATGCCGAAAACCGTATGGTGTCGGCGACCAATACTCCAGCTCCACCCCAGGGCACTGGCTCGTTCGTGTACGACGCAGACGGTCGCCGCGTCAAAAAAACGTGGACCAGGAATGGCGTGACGAACTCCACCTACTACGTCTACAATGCCCTCGGCCAACTGGCCACCGAATACTCAACCCAACCCGCCATGTCCACTGGCACGACATACCTACATCCCGACATGCTCGGCAGCGTGAGAATGGTGACCGGAGAAAAACCTCCGAACGGGTCCGCCCCAGTCCTCGAGTGCTATGACTACGTCCCCTTCGGCCGTATGCTCAACAACGGAGATAACGCGCGCAACACGGGCTGCTATCCGCTTAGTCCTGACACGCAGATCACGAGCCGACTGCCACAGAAGTTCACAGGCAAAGAACGGGATCAAGAAGGCGGACTGGACTTCTTTGGGGCACGGTACTTGTCGGCGGCGCAGGGTAGATTTACGTCGCCAGATCCGCACAACATCCTGACTGAAACCTCCAGCGACGAAGAATTTACAGCTTTCATCAGCAATCCTCAAAACTGGAATCGCTACGCATACGTTCTGAACAATCCGTTGTCGATGACCGATCCGGACGGTCGTTGTCCGACCTGCCTGATCTGGCTGCAGCAGCTTGCCCAGCGTGCGGCGCCTTACGCCAATAGAGCAGCCCTGGCAGCGCAGCAATACGGGAGACAAGCGTATATCGCTGCCACGAGATTCTTCAGTTCGCCAGCCGGTCAGGAGGCCACAGCGACTGTTGCTGAACTCGTGACTGGTTCTCAATTGCCCTATGGGTTCAGCAACGCTGCTCAGTTCCAGCAATTCGGCAAGGCAGTATCCAGCGGCTTGAGAGAGGTAGCTGGAGAGGGCGCTCAGGCATTTCTTGCAGGAAGCGCTATAACGGGAAAGAGCTTCGCGACAGGAGCAGCGTTTGATGTTGGCAGACAGAGCGACTTCGACGTGGCGTTAGTTGCCAAAGAACTGCTTACCAAGGCGAAGGATCTGGGAATCGAACTGAGGGGCCAGGGAATGCGTACAGGGCCGCTGGGATCTGAAGCGCTCAAGGCGCTTGGACTGGACGAATTGGCTCAACGGCTTTCGCAACAAGCAGGAAGACAAGTGAATTTTATGATCTACCAGTCGGAAGAAGAATTGCGCCGTCGAGGTGCTCCATACCGGGTGCTGCAGTGATATTGAAGTACGGTTTGCGGTCAGAGAGCTTGGAGCAAGCTGCTGCGTCTGTCGGTAAATTGCTCGGCGTGACCTTTGAATTGCATGACAGCTCCTTCTTCGGAGGCGACTACTTTCGTGCTGAGGCGGCAGAGGGCACCATCTACGTTCAGCCGAATTATGATGCTCTCGACGATGAACCATTCGAAGCGTCTTGGCCGCCAGACCAGTTCTTGCTCTGCTTTGATGGCCCGGAAGATGAAAAGTGGGGAGCTTATATTCAACTACTGTCCTCGCTGGAGTCGTCCCACGACGCAGTATTCCTGAAACGTTCTATATCCTGAAGAAGGGTTAGCGGTAGGTAACAACGCATCAGCGGTTTACGTGATTCGTTCTCTTAGCTGCGCAGTGTCCTGTGGATGCGCCTTGTTCTTCAGCAGGTTAACGTTCGTTAACGAAAAGACAGGGGGAACGGCCCTGAACAGCGCCGGCTGTAGAAGTGACACGTCACGCCTGAAAGGGCTCTGCAGAGCGCTGGAGCGGCGCGGGATCGTTAACGTGTGAAGAACGGGGACCGGGGATCCCCAAGCCTGGCGGCTTAAGTGGCGGAAGCGAACTCGGGGCCGTTGCGTTCGGCTGTTCTTCGGTGGAACGGCGATTGCACAGCCGGCGCGTCAGCGGTAGGCTTCCTTGCGGTCGAGCACGCGGATGATCTCAATGTGTTCGCCTTTATCTTGGAAGAAAACACGGTAGTCCTGAGCGCGGAGCCGGAATAGCGGCGGATCGTAGCCCGCGAAGCTGTTTAGTGTCGCCTTCGCCGGTCTTGAGGAATCGAGCGAGCGTCTTGAGCACCTGTAAGGGCGCTCGCGGTCGATGGCGCGGATGTCGACCTTGGCTTGATCGGCCCAGACGAGACGTTTAGCCATTCCGCCGCGGCTTGGTCCTGGACGGGCGTTTTTCTGCGGGCGGCGCGTCGCCTATTTTCTCAAAATCCTCCATCGTCAAACCGAACTCGGCCAGGACTTCTCCGTGAGGAATGCCTTTGTTGTGTTTCATCCACTCATTGGCCTCGTCGATGGCGCGGCGCCCAGCGCCGGACAACGGTTCGTCATCGTAGGTAGCGGTCGCCAGAGCGCGGGAGACGGGATCGAGGAGCATGAACTCCAGGAAGCGGACGGCAGTCGGAAGCTGAGAGGGATCGAGCCGTTCGACCAGTTCGTGCGCGTGTTGCTTGTCTTCCTTAGCAGCGCATCCCTTCAGGCACGCTCGAAGCCTTTAAGCAGCGTATCGATCGTCTTCAGCACATGCTGTTGCTGACGCGAGGGGAGACTTTCGATCAGTTCCAGGGGGTGCAGAACCTTGCGGCTTGGCTTGACGCCGCTCTTCCTGGCCTTCTTTGCATCCAGCAGCTCGTCCACACTAACATCTAAGGCGCGGGCAAAACGCAGCGCCATCTCCGCCTTCAGTTTCAGTACATCGTCGTGCTCTTTGCGGATACGCCGAAAGGCCCGGGCCGATGGTTTCCTCGCTGGTATCGAGCGGCGGCAGTTTGAGCTCCGAAGGCTTGGGCATGAAGTCAGTGTGGAGCGAGATAGAAGAGCGCACAACACCTGATCGATAGAAGTTCCGCTTGACACATTTCCGAGGAGAACCGGGTTTCGTGCTTTTGACAACGTAAAAGGAGCCCGCCCCGATCGAGCAAAAGGAGCCCACCCTTTTGTTAATGGTTAAAGTTGATCGTCGCCGCCGGGCTTGTGGTAACTGTGGAAAACCCAGCAGGGTTTTCCAAGCAGCGGAGGAAATCAGCAAAAATGTCGCCGAAGGCCACCTTGATCGATTTCCTCGGCTGCGGCAGTTTCCATAAGCTTCCCCTTCCTTCAGTGTCTTTCTTTTTGGTTCTTTTTCTTTCTTTCAAAAGCTTTTCCACAGGCCTCATGCACCAGCCTCCGCAGCGGGCCGGTGTCCGGACTTCTTCTTGAGCTTGTGGTTCTTCAGGCTGTCGGTGAATCGGATGCTTTCCCAGTCAAACTCGTGGATCGAGCAATGATGGGTCAGCCGGTCCAGCAGCGCTGCAGTTAGAGCGGCGTCGCCGAAGGTGCTCGTCCATTGAGCGAAAGGGAGATTCGACGTGACGATCAGCGATGCCTTCTCGTAGCGGTCCGAGAAGACTTGAAACAGAAGCTGTGCGCCTTCGGCGGAAAACGGGATGTAGCCAGCCTCATCGATTAATGTGGAGCTCCACATTAATTGATTTATGTGAAGCCGTCAGTAATGTGGAGTTGACCGGCGAAAGCCGCGCCTGTCGGCAGCCAATGCCGCTACAACTCCACATTAAAGAGATGCTACAGAGATTCCAACCAATCGAGAATCGTGACGTTCTTGCTCCAGGGCGTTCGCGACCGGTGTGAGACGGGTTTGACCCGGGCAATCGCTTTGCGCTTCATCTCCAGGTCGACTTTGGCGTACCTACGACCCCTTTTTTCTTGGCCCTTGCTAGCTAGAACAGGTCAACGAGCGGAGAGGCTTTCCAGACGTTAGTGGAGGGCACGTATTCAAAACCGCGGCCGAGCGGATCGTCGCGGCGGATCGTGGTGTAGTTGATGCCCAGCGCCGAATAGATCGTAGCCGCAATGTCTTCAGGAGTTACTTCCCGGTCTCCGGACCAGCCTGGACGATCGATAAATCGCCCGTCTGGCGTCGTTCCCCCGATGACCTGGCCTCCGCGAACACCGCCTCCGGCCAACAAAGCCGAGTGGACAAAGTAGTGATCACGCCCGGCCTGGGCGGTCAACGGTCCCACAGTTCGACCAAATTCGCCTTTCGCAACGATCAGCGTCTCATCCAGCTTTGATCGTCCAATCGAACCGGGAATGTTCGCCAGATCGGCGATCAGATTTCCGAGCGCGGCATCGAGCTGGCGTGCCGGACGGTAAACTCCGGCGTTCTGCGCATAGATGGCCTGATGGTTATCCCAGCCGCCCAGCGTGATCATGATGTAACGCGTTCCAAGATCAGCCGTCACGAGGTTCCGCGCGACAATGCAGGAGCTTCCGAATCCGGAGTTTCCGTAGCGGATCTGTTCTTCATTCGTGAAGCGGAACGTCGCGCTGACCGCAGGGTCGTACATCAGGCCGCGGGCGCTCGCATAGAAGTCGGCCATTTCATCGAAGTCCGACCGGCGCACGCCTGCGGCGTCGAGTTGCTGGCGAATGTTGTAACGATCCACGAATACGGCTTCGGTGTCGGAATTCGTCAGGTTGGGCAGTCCTGCCGTACCCACATTGACGTCAAACGGCGCATATCTTCCCGGCAGATATCCGTTGCGTATCAAATTACCGCCGCTCGAGAGGGCAACGAATCCCGGAAGGTTCTGGCCGCGGACGCGTTTGGCTTCGGACTCCAGCGCGACAACACAACCAATGTTCGGTGCGATTTTGCCCGTGGCGCTGGCCGGGTTCCTGGCAATCTGATTCCAGGCCTGGAGCAAATTGTGAACGAGCGCGTTCGACTGGCAGCTCCTCACAATGGAGAATCTTCCGGCCTGGCTGGCAAGACTCGGCATCAACCCTTCAGGAAAGTCGACGCCGTTGATGGTCGTTGGCCGAAAGTCCGCCGGCGTCCATGAGCCTACTTTCAGATCGAATGTATCGATCTGACTAGGGGCGCCTGCGAGCTGAATGAAGATCACGTACTTCGCCGAGGCAAGGATCCTGGCGTCGCCCTGATAGGACCCGCTCTGAGCGAAGGTATCGACGGGAGACAGAAAATAGCCGCCGACACCCGTTCCCGCGATCTTGAAAAAGAGTCGTCGATTGATGATTCTATCCATAGTCATCGCTCTAATAGCTGTGAATGAATTCCACTTTGTTCAACAGCGCCCACTGCAACGACTCGGCGCCGCGCAAAATACCGAGACGCCGGATCGCGGCGTGCGCAACCGCTATTTCATCGGCCGTGGGGAATCGGTTGAGCGTCGTCAGGTACAAGGCTTCGATAATGGCGAACGGATCATTGTGCTGCCGCAACAACTGTTGAACGTTTGAACCGTTGTTCGCGTTATGGATTCGGCCCATGACGAACGCGTTGTTCATCATGTTCAGCGCCTGCATCAATGAACCACTGGAATCGCGTCTGCTTTGATCGCGATCGCCCCGGCCGAATGCATTCAAAAAGTCCAATGAGGTCCGGTTTGAGCGCGGCTCCGAGGTGTCCGGAAACTCCATGGCCCAATTCACAGGCGGCAGCGGGTAACTCGGAGCGGCGTAATCCAGCGTGTAGGTCGGCATCACACCGGCCGCTTTCACGATCGAGTCATGAATCTCTTCGGCATCGAGGCGTCTCGCAAACTTTCTCGCGTAGTACGGAACGTACTCGAGTTTCCACTGGCCCGGATACTCCGACGAGAGCTGATAGGCATTCGATTTCACGATCAGCGACGTCAGCGCGCGCAGGTTATAGCCACTCTCTCTGAACCACTGCGTCAGCGCCTCCAGCAATTCCGGATTCGCGGGTTGCAGTGTCCACGGAGCTGGCGGCGGGTTCCTGGGATCCAGGCGGTCCGGGTCGAATCCGTTTGACGGCGACACCAACGCCACAACCATGAACTTTTCCCAGACGTAATTCACGATGGCGCGCGCGAACTGCGGATCGTTCGTCACCATGTTGGCCAGAGCGACGCGACGATTTGTGTTCGCCGGAACGGTTCCGCCCGTGAACGGGTACCTCGGCGCAGCGGTAGTCACACGCTCCTGGGCAGTCCGGGCACTTCGGTTGCCGGTTGTCGTATTCAGGTTGTACTCGCCCGTAGCGACCTCGGATACGAGGAATTTCGCGTAATTCGGAGTGACGCTCTCAACCTGCCGGGTCATCCGGGTGCGGGCGAAGAATGCAGAAAGCCCCCACATGTTCACGCGAGTCTGTTTGGACGCCCACAAGTTCACCGTCTCAAGGTGACGGGCGCCGTCGTGACACAGCAAACAATCGACAGCATTGATCCCGAGGAACATCTGCGCGGCATTCACAGCCTGTCCGTCGTAGGTATCCTGGGCAGGCCCCATCGCAATGGTGCCGCCGACGAGCCAGTTGTTCTGGCCGTCGACCCAGTTATCGCCATTGCTTGCGATGATTTCCCAGGCCATCTGGTTGTAAGGCTTGTTCCGCGTCAGCGCATCCTTCAGATACATGTGAAAGGCGTCGCGGCCCTGAAAATACCGGACGACATTGGTCGCATTGGCGTTGTTCTTGTAAAGATCGCCGAAGAAAACCGTCCACTTGTTGATGTACTCGACGTTTCCGATGAGCGCATCGATGATGGCGTCCCTTTTCGCGGGATTCGTGTCATACGCGAAGCCGCGAACCTGATCGGTGGACGGTATGCGCCCAGTCAGGTCGAGAAAAACCCGCCGCAAAAACGTCTGGTCGTCGGAAATCGGCGCAGGCTGAATCCCATCGCGCTCCATCCGGCCGAAGATGTGCTCATCGATGAAGTTCTTCCGCAGTACCGGCGGTGGCAGTTCGGAAGAGACGGCGGCACGAGTCGCCGCAGATACGAGTCCGCCGCGGACCTGATCAGTCCGGTCCGACACGAAGCGCCACTGGTTCTCGGGTGATTCTTCGAATTCGGAAGGGTTCTCAAGATATGAGCAATTGATCGAGCTCGAGGCGAGCGCGGTCACTGCCAGAACTGCAATCAGGCACAGTGCTTTCACGCCAAATGCTCCTTTGAATGGGTGGACTCTATACTATACTTACCCGCGTTTCCAGCATCTCGATGGAGGTCTCCACTTGCATCGTCGGACCCGATGTTTGGTCATTGCCACGGTTTTGGCAACGCTTCTTTTCGACTCTGCGGGGGCATCCCAAAGATCGGCATCCCCGCAGGCTGCTCCGACAACCACTCACGCTGCGCTCGTTGAAACCTATTGCGTTGGCTGTCATAACGATAGAGCCCGTACGGGCGGGCTTTCCCTGCAGGCCGCCGACCTCAAGAACGTCCCGTCAGGCGCAGAAACCTGGGAAAAGGTCATCCGCAAGGTCCGGGCGGGCATGATGCCGCCTCCGGGCACAAAACGGCCGGAACCGGCTGCACTCGATGGATTTGCGCAGTTTCTTGAAACCTCACTCGACCGCGCCGCGGCAGCGAGTCCAAGGCCCGGGCGCCCGGCGATGCACCGGTTGAATCGAGCAGAGTACGCCAACGCTATTGACGACCTTCTGGCCCTGGACATCGACCCGGCCGCCACCCTGCCGCCGGACGACGAAAGCAGCGGTTTCGACAACATCGCGGACGTCCTCACCATACCGCCCTCTCTGATGGAACGGTATCTATCGGCCTCCTGGAACATCAGCCGGCTCGCCGTGGGAAACATGGGAATCACTCCCACCACATCGACCTATCGCGCCCGGCCCGACCTGTCGCAGGACCAGCACCTCGAAGGAATGCCTCTGGGCACCCGTGGCGGGATGCTCGTTAAGCACAACTTTGCCCTGGACGGCGAATACACGATCAAAGTGCGGCTCTGGCGGAACACGTTCGATCTGATGCGAGGCATGGAAGACCCGCACGACATCGAAATCGCGATGGACGGCGTACGGCTGCAACTGGTCACGGTCGGCGGGAAGCAGGATTTCGGCACAATGGCCGAGAATCCCGGCACGTTCGGAGCGGCTCTCGACCAGCGTTTGACCGTGCGCATCCCTGTTAAGGCGGGTACGCATACGATCACGGCAGCCACGGTGTTGAAGAGCAACGCGCACCGCGACGATCTGATCAAGCCATTCATACGAACGACTGTCGATGGTCTCGATATCATGGGAGACCCGTCGCTGGACCGCATCACGATCGAAGGCCCGTTCAGCCAGACCGGATCCGGCGACACCGCTTCCCGCCGCAGGATATTCGTCTGCAGACCTGCAACTCCGAAAGCCGAACTGGCGTGCGCCACAAAGATTCTGTCGACGCTGGCTCGCCAGGCCTACCGGAGACCCGTGGATGCCGCCTCGCTCGATACCCTGCTGGGCTTCTATAAACAGGGCCGCGCCGGCAAGGGCAACTTTGATGGCGGTATCGAATCGGCTCTTCAGTTCATTCTGGCGAGTCCCGAGTTCCTGTTCCGGGTCCAGCCCGATCCACAGAAGGTTGCCTCGAATGGCGTTTATCGTCTCGACGATCTGGCGTTGGCTTCGCGCCTGTCGTTCTTTCTATGGAGCTCGATTCCGGATGAGCCGTTGTTGGCGGTCGCGGCCCAGGGAAAGCTGAAAGATCGCGCGATCCTGGAGCAGCAGGTGAAACGAATGCTGGTCGACCCCCGCTCGCGCGCGTTCATCGCCAACTTCGCCGAGCAATGGCTGCACCTGCGCAACCTGAAGAACTCGTCCCCGGACCTCCACGCGTTCCCCGACTTCGACGACAATCTGCGCCGCGCGATGAGAGAAGAGACGACGCTGTTTTTCGACAGCATCATCCGCGAAGACCGCAACGTTTTGGATTTGCTGAACGCGGATTACAGTTTCGTCAACGAGCGTCTTGCCCGTCACTACGGAATCCCGAAGATCTACGGCAGCCAGTTCCGTCGCATCCGCATTCCGGAAGAACGGCGCGGCCTGCTCGGCCAGGCAAGCGTCCTCACGGTGACGTCGTACCCGAATCGGACGTCTCCCGTCGAGCGCGGCAAATGGATTTTGACGAACCTTCTGGGTGTCCCCCCGCAGCCGCCTCCGCCGAACATACCGCCGCTGCAGGAAAACGGTGAGGACGGCAAGCCACGTTCGCTTCGCGAGCGCATGGAACAGCATCGGAAGGATCCCGTCTGCGCCGGATGTCATAAGGCCATGGACCCGATTGGATTTGCGCTCGAGAACTTCGATGGCGTCGGTCGCTGGAGAACTACCGAAGATGGATCGAAGATCGATCCGTCCGGCACTCTCTTCAACGGCGCGCAGCTCGATGGCATCTCCGGTCTTCGCCGCGAGTTGCTCCGGCAACCGGACATCTTCGTCGGCGTCATGACGGAGAAAATGCTGACCTACGCTCTGGGCCGTGGGCTCGAGTATTACGACATGCCCGCCGTGCGCAAGATCGTGCAGAAGGGCCGAAGTGATCAGTACCGGTTTTCGTCGCTGATTATAGGAATTGCGGAAAGCGTGCCGTTCCAGTTCAAGGAGGCGAAATAAACAATTATGAGGATCATCACTAAAAAGCACATTTCACGCCGGACCTTCCTCCGCGGAGTGGGGGTCACACTCTCGCTGCCGTTTCTTGAATCCATGGTTCCTGCGCAGACGCCGCTGGCAAGAACTGCCGCCAATCCTCAGATCCGGCTCGGCCTGTGTTTCATGCCGCACGGCGCCGTGCTGAACAACTGGACCCCGGCCGAAGTGGGTCCGCTGAAGCTTTCGCCGATCCTGACGCCGCTCGAACCCTACAAGGACCAGGTTGTCGTCATCAGCAACCTGGCGCACGAAATGGCCGGTCCCCAGGGACCAGGCGACAACGGCGGCGACCACACGCGCTGCCCCGCTGTCTTCCTGAATGGAGTTCATCCCAAGCGAACGGATGGAGCCGATATTCGCGCCGGCGAAACGATCGATCAAATGGCTGCGAAAAAGATCGGACAGACCACATTGCTGCCGTCGCTGGAACTCGCAATCGAGGACTACAGCGGCCTGGTCGGATCCTGCGACGTCGGTTTCAGCTGCACCTACATGAATACGATCTCCTGGAGTTCGCCGACCACGCCGATGCCGATGGAGATCAACCCGCGCGTGGTCTTCGACCGTATGTTTGGCGACGGCTCGACACCGGAAGAGCGACTCCAGCGCATCGAAACTCAACGCAGCATCCTGGACGCGGTCACGGGCCAGATCCGCCGGCTGCAGGGCGGTCTGGGCGCGAAAGATCGAAGCCGCGTGAGCGAGTATCTGGACACCGTTCGCGAGATCGAACGGCGAATCCAGATCTCCGAAAAACAGAACAGCAATTCGGCGCTTGCGGTGCCGTCATCGCCGAGTGGAATTCCGGATGACCATTACGAGCACACGAAGCTGATGTTCGACCTCATGGCTATCGCCTTCCAGACCGACATCACCCGCATCTCCACATTCATGATGGCTCGCGAAGTCAGCTATCGGACGTTCCCGATGCTGGGCATTTCGGAAAGCTTCCATCCGGCTTCACATCATCAGAACAATCCGCAGCGGCTGGAGCAGTTGACGAAGATCAACACGTACCACATTGCGCTTCTCACTCACCTTTTCGAGAGGCTGAAATCCACACCCGACGGCGACGGAAACCTGCTCGACCATTCCCTGATCCTTTACGGCGGCGCTATGAGCAACAGCAACATCCATAACCATTCGCCATTGCCGATTCTCGTCGCGGGTGGAGCCGCGGGAAAGATGAAGGGCGGACGCCACCTGAAATATCCGGAAAACACACCGATGGCGAATCTGCTCATGACGATATTGGATAAGGCCGGAATACCGCAGGAGAGCGTGGGCGACAGCACAGGCTTCCTGACCGAAGTGTAGAGGAGTTGAATCGCATGAAGACGCAACGATCGAAATCTGCCGCGTTGGCGATAGTGCTTGTCCTGCTTCTTGCCTCAGTTCAAGCCGGCTTTGGCGCCGGGGCGCCCGACGCAGCGAACGCAGCCCAGAATCGAAACATGGAAGCTTTGCGGGCCCTGCTCAAACAGCGCGCCGACGTAAACGCCGCGCAAGCCGATGGAACAACGGCGCTGCATTGGGCTGCGCATTGGAACGATACCGAAGCCGTCAATCTGCTGATTCGGGCGGGCGCAAAGGTCGATGCGGTGAACCGCTATGGCGCAACACCTCTCTCCGAAGCCGTAATCGCCGGAAGCGAGACGATGGTCGAGAGCCTGCTGAAAGCAGGCGCGAGCCCGAAGACGCTGACGACGGAGAGCGGCGAGACCGTGCTCATGACTGCAGCGCGAGCCGGCAACGTCGACGCGGTGCGCATCCTGCTCGAACGCGGAGCCGATGTGAACGCCCGGGAAACCTACAAAGGACAGACCGCTTTGATGTGGGCCGCCGCCGAGCGGCATCCGGACGTGGTGAAGCTCCTGATGGCACATGGCGCCGACTGGAAAGTCCGCTCCGTCGACCGCGAAACGCGGCCGCCGCGGCTGAGCGCTGCTTCTTCGATTTCGCCGATCGCTCGCGGTGGTTTCACCGCCCTGTTGTTTGCTGCGCGTGAAGGCGACATCGAATCCGCCAAAGCCATGCTCGATGCCGGCAACGACATCAATTACGGCGACATCGACAACACCAGCGCGCTGGTCGTTGGCATCATGAACAAGCAATACACCTTCGCAAGATATCTGATCGAACGCGGCGGCGATCCCAACGTCGTGGACGCGTACGGCCGCACGGCCTTGTACGCCATCGTGGATATCCGGAATCAGGATTGGTCCACACTCCCGAATCGAAAAGCCGAGGACCCGCTCCCAAGCCTGGAAATCCTGAAGGATCTGCTTGCGCGCGGCGCCAAAGTGGACCTTGCGCTCACTAAGCCTCTTCCTGGAAGAAGCGGCATGGATTCGGGCGATACCACACTTGGCGACGGCGCAACTGCACTGATGCGCGCCGCGAGATCCGGCGATGCAACCGCCATGCGTCTTCTTCTCGAAAAAGGCGCGAATCCGAAATTGACCACGAGAGATGGAAACAACGCGCTGCTGTTCGCCGCCGGCGTCGGCTATCGCGACAAAAACACGACGGGAACCGAAGCGCAGGCACTCGAAGCTCTCAAGGTCGCCATCGAAACGGGACTCGATCTGAAGGCCGGCAACAACCGCGGCGAAACCCCTCTACATGGCGCAGCGTCACGTGGCGCGGACACGATCGTGCAGTTCCTTGTTGATCGCGGCGCGGCCCTTCAGGCGAAAACCAAGCAGAACTTCACGCCGCTGGACTACGCGCTGGGAAAAAACGTCGTCATCCAGTTGCCGGTACCGCAGGAGAGCACGGTCGCGCTCTTGAAGAAGTTGGGTGGTCTTGAAGGCAAGGACGTGAAGTAACGGACGCATCGCGGTTACGATTGCTGAATTAATGTTTTGTCATCCAACCTCCTAGGAATAGGTTGTCTGCTCGGCATAGCTCTTCGAATGTTCGGAGCGCGCCCGTCGATTGTATTTCATCGATCATTTGAATCCCGGTTTGGAAGGGAAGCTCGGGAAGGGCCGCCTCAATGTGCTTCGCGCATTGAGAGAGCCAAAAAGTAGGGAACGAATGGGCCTGTCGAATTCGGACCTTCGGAGCGTGGCGGGCTTTGTCCGGAAGGCCACGAAAGCTCTCAACGCAGAAACAATCATTTTGGAAGCATTTCAGGTGTTGAAGACCATTGCCAGAATCGACCGCCTCCAAGTGGTCTATTCGCCCCTCCCCGGCAGATGGACCGAATGGAAATCCTCGCCGGATGAGCTCGAAGTCCATTCTCACGACGAATGGCCTGCTCCGGAAAAGAGAGTCGCAGCGGCATTCTTCGATCCCGAAGACGAGTACGCGGGTTTCATCGCCGCCCGCAGTCGTGGCGGTAAGGCGCGCGACGCGCTAGAACTGGTAGCGCCGGGAATCTGGTCTTCTCTGCTCCTTCGTGCCGCCCTGGACCGCGTTCAGAAAGCCGGGAGTTTGGAAACGGAACTCGCGCGGGCCACACTGCGAGCGCGGGACGAGGAAAGAAGGCACATTGCGCGGGAACTGCATGACGATCTCGGACAGTCGCTGGCATCGCTGAAACTCGCGCTGAAGTGGGCCGAAGATCGAGTTCGCGCCGGCCGGCGATCCGCGGAAGTAACCCATGAGATTTCAAAGGCCCGCGAGGACGTCGGCGTGATGCTGGACAAGTTGCGCGACCTTTCACACACGCTGTACCCACGGATCCTGGACACGCTCGGTTTCGTTCCCGCGCTAAAGGAACTGGCGCATCAGGCCACGCGCTTTTCGCAAATCCGTGTGGAGTGCACGACACAGGGCAAGTCGAGACGGCTGCAGAGCGAAACGGAGATCACGCTGTACCGATGCTGCCAGGAAGCAATGAACAATGCGCTCCGTCACTCCGGGGCGTCGAAGTTGATCGTTCATGTCCGGTTTGCACAAAGAGAAGTGCGGGTCACTGTGGAAGACAACGGCAAGGGTTTCGATCCACGCGCGCTATACGGCTCGAATTCACGGGTGATGAGTTCCGGTTTCTGGACGATCCGCCAACGGATGGCCGACATCTGCGCAGCTTTCCGCGTCAGCACCGCAGAAGGTCACGGAACGGCCGTGGAATTGATCGTTCCTTACTCATCGAGAGAGGTTCATGACAAAAGAAAAAATAAAACTACTCATCGCGGATGATCACGCGATCCTTCGGCAGGGTCTGCGGCGCATCCTCGAAGCGGAACCCGACATGTCGGTCGTCGGCGAAGCGGCTACGGGCGCGGATGCCGTCAAGCGAGCAAAGCAACTCGAACCGGACGTCGTCATCATGGACATTTCCATGCCGGACCAGGACGGCATCGAAAGCATGCGACAGATCGTGAAGTCGCTCACAGCCCGTGTCCTGATCCTCACCGTCCATCTCGAGCATCAGGTAATTTCCGAGGCGATCTCAGCCGGAGCCGCCGGATATCTCGCCAAGGACTCTCTCGACCTTGAATTGATTTCCGCCGTGCGAACGATCATGCACGGCAGCACCGTTTTCTCTACCAGTGTCTCCAGGAAACTCGCGGAATCGTCGCAGTTCGGAGGAAAAAGCGGCTCTGCGCGTCCACTCGAAGTTCTCACAGCGCGCGAGCGCGAAGTTTTCCTGCTGCTTGCGGAAGGCAAGTCCACGACCGAGGTCGCAAACTCGTTGTTCGTCAGTCCCAAGACCGTGCATACGCATCGGCAGCACATCATGGACAAGCTGGGCTTGCGCACGACAACGGAACTGATCTTCTTCGCCCTGCGTCAGGGGCTGATCAAGATGACCTAGACAACGCCTTGTGCGTCAATTCGAGTCCGCGCGAATAACCTGGCGGAACGAAAGATTGTTGATATCGCGGAACCGGGGTGTGCCGGGCGGCAGCTGAGACGGCACCAGGAAATCCGTATCGAACGCATATTGGCGCGTCGGCGGTCCATACACGGCCTGGCAGCATTTATAAGTGCCGCTGGCCTGCCGATAATAGAACAGCGAGACGATTGATCCTCGGTACCAGATATTGCTGCCGCCGCTCTCCAGATATCTGAGGAAATTATGCGTTCCGCCGTCGGTTCCAAAGTCTGCGAATGTGTTCTCGTCAACGTCCGCGGGTTTCGGAAAGTTGATTCCCTTGCCGGCAGCCACAGCCACCCTGTAATTCGTTTCCGAGCGCGTGCGGTTTCCGGCAAGGTCGACGTAGCGGAAGGACGTGTCATCCGACCAGCTGTTGGAAAGGAAAGTCACGGCGTCGGCAATGACGGCGGCGAACGAATGGGGGCCCGTGAAGCCGTTGCTGCCGGTATAGGCGTTGTAATTCCCCAGAATATATAAGGGATTCTCGGCCGCAACCGTGAATCCAGGCGCCGGCAGGACATTGGCATCAGCTGCATTAGCCCCATTGACCAGCCGCACCGCACGCCGGAAATAATGCTGCCGGTTCTTCGCCGTTCGCTGGACCGGAACAACGTTGACGCCCCACACATTGGCGGCCTCGATGTCGATGTTGGTCAGGGCAGTGGCGCCGTTACTATGAGGCGCAGCATAGGTTCCGAGTTCGCCGCGGACAATGGTCAGCGTATTCCCGGCCGTGCCGGTGCAGCGAACAATCTCGCTGTCGATTCGGTAATAGCCGCCGACCGCAAAGCCTGATCCGTTCGCCACGATCACAGTGGAGGCAATCGCAGTGATACCTCCGGGTTGATTGATGGTGCTTGAAACCAGCGTGTGGGCGACGTTGCCCGTCTCGCCGGCTGCGCGGCTGCAGGTCAGGACGTTGACCAGTCTTGAAGTGCAACGAATCAACTCATTCTCGACCAGGTAATAGGTCGGGGTCGTAAATGCGGACGCATCATTCACGGTGATCGAAGTCCCGTTGGCGGTCATCGACGCGGTGAGCCATCCCTTGATGCGGTTATGCGTCGCTGCCGTCGATCCCAGCATTCCGCGGCTGCATGTCAAAACCGGCGCCGCATATGCTGTGCAGTGCAAATGCTCGTTTTCGATCCGGTAAAAAGCAGGTGTTGCGATGTTCGACGCCGATCCGATGTTGATGCTGGTGGCCGCCGCGTCGATGCTGGACGTGAGATTGCCTCGAATCATGTTGTGCGGCACTGCGCTCGTCCCCATGACGCCGCGCGCGCAGGTCAACGTGTTTGCGGATTTCGATGTGCAGTTCACCATCTCGTTCCCGATCCAGAAATAACCGGTAGACATCAGTGCGTCATTACTCACGTCCAAACCGGTTTCCGTGTTGTCCAGAGGCTCAACGAGATCGATGGCGGCCAGCGCCGGTTGAGTTGGAAGGGATGTTGTGTAGATGTCGGTGCTCGCGGCCCACGGGCTGTACGGGCGGTTGGCGCCGTAGATGTCGAGCGTCCCATTCGCATTGAGATCTTCGCCCGTTTGAATTGTACCGTCAGGAGTACCGGGACTACTGGCCGGATTCACCACATCCTCGAATCCGAATTCGCCGGTTTCGTTTCCGGCATTGTTCCGGTTTCCTCGACGATCCGAAAAGTAAACGATGTACCCGTTATTGTTGACTGCCTGGTTTCCTGTCGCCCCGATTGCGCCGGAAAACCAGCGTGCAAGATTGGCGATGTCCAGTTCAACCAGGCTCATGACGCCGATCTTTCGAGCCGTCGTCGGCGGAGTGTTGATCCGGAAGTGCGTTTCGCGGGTGTCGTATATGTTGATCGGCTGATAGTCGGTTGCAGTAATGCTGTTGGCCGTGTCTTTACGATCCCAGCGGGGCTTTTGAATGCGGAGAATGGAAGTCGGCTGGTTGGTCGAAATCCCGAGGTTCAGGATTTCCATGGTCACGTCCGTCCATGTCGTATTGGCGTTTTGCCGCTGGATCTGGATAAAGCCGTTGATCAGTTCGGAAGCCCCGGTTTCGTCGGCATCGGCGGCGGTGACATAGTCCGGATCGTCTGCGTCCGAGCGGGCAAACGGCGGTCTGAACGTGGGAGTCTTTGCGACGACGTAATTGTAGGGGTCATCGGCGACGGCCGAGTTCAGAGGCACTCCGGTCCCCCCGGGCAGGCCGGCAACATTGTCGGACAGCAGAATGCGCAGGCTGGCCTGATTGTAGAGTCGCGATTGGCCGACAAGGCCCTGAGGATCTTCGCCGGCTAACGGCCGTTTGATGATATCGATCGGCGTGGCGTCGCCTCCAACGAAGGGCAGGACAAACTGTTTGGCTCCGGTATCGATGTTGAGGATGTTGCCGTTGTATGTGCTGAGGGAAATACCGGGCCATCCCGCGTTCGGCTGGGAGCCGGGGCCGCCTTGAACGCTGGCTTCGTTGACCGCCAGCGGGCGATTGTTATTCGGAGTTTGAATGACCGAAACGATTCCTGTGTGGGCCACGCTGGTAAGGACTCCATTGGCAAGTACCGCTCGAATAATCTGCGCCGCGCTGGTCACGCGCTGCGAGAGCGTCGTACCGCCGGTGCCGGCTGCAAGGAACAGATTGCCGTTGGTGTGGACGCGTCCGCCGAAATTAAACGCAGGGCCGGCAAAAAACGAAAGGTCGGAGTCCGAGAAAACGCCGAACTGGAAGACAGGGATCAGGGCCACCTGGACCTCGCGTCTCAATCTTGCTTCTGTGCCGGCCCCTGTTCGCGCAATCACTTCGATCGTGAACGGAATTATTTGTGCCATCAACCCGGAGCTCGCGCCTTCCGCAATCGTGATGACCCTCGAGCGTGTAACCGGCTTGCCGTTTGCGTGCGCCGCGGCCATCGAACCATTGGCGCCCCGAGTGACTCCTGTGAAGGTTGTGGCCGTGAGTCCCGTGTAGGAAATTTCCTCAGCATCGACCATGAAGAAACCGTTCGGGGGCCATCCGGCGGTCGAGTTCACCGTAATCGTCGTCACAGCTGCATCGACCGCTCCGTCCAGCCTCGCGCCCTGTCCTCCCGTGACCCCATATGTGGAGAACGCCACGCCTTTAAGAACCGGTCGCGCGGCGGCCTCCATGAGGCTTGCGATCTGCACCTGAGTCGGAAAGACGAACCGTTGAAAAAGCTTGGACAAGTCGGAATTGAGCTTCTCGAGTCCCGCTTCAGCGGCATAAAAGGCGGAAGAGTATTCCGTGTCGTTTCGGGAGATCTTCTGCTCGGTATTCACCTGAGCGACGAAACCGACAATGAATGCCGTGACGATTGCCGTGACGATCAGCGATGTGATGAGGGCGTACCCGCCTTCAGGCTGGGGACGGCTCATAGAACCTCCTTGTGGGGCCGCGCAACTACGAACCGTTGTATCTGTTTCGGAAGGTGTTGTTGCGGACATTGACTTTCGAGATCAGCGCAAACCGGTAGTACTTATCCGTCTTCGGCAGGACCGACGGCGAGCGGCCGCTGAGCGACACATTGACGGCGCGAATCTGGTTCGGGAACTCCGTGTCGGGCTGATTCGACGAATCGTTGTTGTTCGCGAAGTTGAACAAGTCGAATGTGAATTGCAGGTTCTCGACATCTTCGACGATTACCTGCGGCGCCGACGCGTTGGCCGCGCGCATCAATCTGGGATGCAGCGGATTGCTGTTGTCGATGTAGTACGTCACGATGTTCATTCGAGTCGCCGTGGTCGTACCGTCGCCGCCGCCCTTGATCGATTTCAAGTTGCCCGATGGCGCGATTTCCGGCTGGTTGATGTTCATGGCGTCGTCATCGGCAAAGTACGCGCGGCTTTCATCCATACTGATGTCGGTGACACATCCGAATACCGAGCCGTTCGCATTCGTAAAAACGAGCAGATCCCCGGCAAGCAGCTGGTTCAGGCCATTACGCACTTCCTGAACGAACAGCAGATCGGTGCCGGTCTCATCGAAGGTTTGAACCGTCCACGAAGGCGAATCCTGGTCGATGGTGGCGATCGTGATCGCGTCAGTCGCGGCGCCGTTGATGGTCGGGCCTATGCCGTTCCCGGGAGCGATCATGGCAATGGTGTTATTCGGCGTCGCGAGGACTCCGCCGGCGCCGGGCCGGCTCAACGTTTCTGCATCTCCGCCATTCGGAACGGCAATGCCGTTCGCAGGCAGGCCCGTTCCGGCCATTGTTATTTCGCGCGTGATCGTGTTCATGGCGACCCGCAGATTCTGTTGTGTCTGCATGATCTGGCCCATATCCGCGCTGGCCGAAAAAACGGTGGTCATAAGACTGAACACGGAGGCCAGGATCACCATGGTCGCGAGGCTGGCGATCGAAAACTCAATGACGGTAAAGCCGTGATCGGCTGGATGTTGATTTCTCATGCGAATCGTGACACGAAGCTGCTGACGACAATGGATCGCCAGATGTTGTGCGATTTGAAGCGAACTTCGGTTGTAATCTCTCGGATATCCGGATCGACTCTTCCATCGACGTCCAGAACATCCGTAATTGTGATCTTCCGCTCATAGCTCGTTAACGGCAGTTTTTCATCGTCGCCCGTACCGAGCAAACCGTCGGGACCAGGGTAGGTCAGGGTTTCGATGTCAGTCTCCGCATCATCAGCCGTGTTGGCGATGCCGTCGACTCCCATCGCGCGAATGGTTTGGAAGCCGGTAAGGAAGATTCCGCCCTCGACGTTGTCGTTGCGGATCTGCGCGAAGGTGACGCCTTGCGTGCTGCGAGCCGTGAAGACGCTCTCCAGGGCTTCGCGCGCCTTCTGTTTGGCGATGAGTTGTTCCTGCGTGTAATACACCGCCAGGATGCCTTGCACCATCGTCATGGCGATCGCAAGCAGCGAGACGCAGATAATGAAAGAGGAAATCATCACTTCAATCAGCGAGAGCCCGCTTTCGCCTTCGAGTTTTACCGTGTCACCCATGATCCACCTGCTGCCGCGTAGATCTTAATGCGGCCTGTTGCGCCTGCTAGTGTTATTGCGCGGGATGTGTTATTGCCGCCGCTGATCGTGAACACCGTCCCGTTCATCACAAGACCCGCAGCGTCCGTAAATATCCCGTCGCCGCGAAAAGTCCCGTTGTTCCCGGAATTGAAATTCACGGGATTGGCGTTTCCATACGCTTCCGGCGTATCGCCGAGTCCGCCGGGAAGTCCGAAAATGTATCCTGCCGGCAATGTTGCATCGTAGAGAACCGTCGGGTCGGGGTTGTCCTGCCGCGTGATCTTGATCTGGTTCGGGCTGATGAACTCGACCAGAACGTTGCGCCGATTATCCAGCGCAACCTGTCTCGCATAACGCAACTCCGCGGCTACCTGATCCGCAGCCTTGTCCGCGTCGAGCAACGTGATCGATTGCCTCATCCGAATGACGGCTACCGCCGACATGATCATCAGAATCGCAACGACGACGAGCATTTCAGGCAGACTGAATCCCCGACTTCCCCTTCGCATGCGCGTAACTGTAGAAGTCCGGTGATTACTCGTCAATCGGAATAACATAGAGTGCTTGGTTTTTCTGCGTCCTTGTGGAGCAAGCGAAATTTCAGCTCACCAGATCCAGCACGACTTTCCACTCACCGCTGGGCATGCGTTTCCAGATTCGGAGATAACTCGCGGGCTTTTGCGCGGTCTTGAATTCGACCGTACCGTAGGCAAAGCCGAGATCGCCCGACCCGGATACGTCCATTCCACGCATCGACCAAATGAACGCATCCTTATTGCCCGTCAATGACTTACGGATCGCCGGCTGCCCAACAATCGGAGTACTGCCATCGCGGTAAAGACGTCCTTGCGCGTCGAATCGACCGGGATAGGTTTCTGCGCCGGCTGGGAACCGTCGTTCGAGATCGCGGATCGTATCGCGTGCTGCTTCAACTTGCCGTTTGGAGAGGTTTTTTTCGATGGCGGTTCCAATCGGCGGCGAACTCACGGTCGCCGGTTTGGGAGCCATGGGATGGCTGATCCCGATGTCGAGTGCGATCTTCCACACGCCATCGGACTGTTTCTTCCAGACCGTTACGTAATGGCCGAAATCGGCCGGATCGTCTTTCGGCGTTCGTCGCACCTGCCATGGTCCAGTCGTATATCCGAGGTCGCCGGACTTCGCGATATCCGCAAATGCCGGCTCCCAGCTCAACTGAGCTGCGATCGGTGGACTCTTTTCCATCCAGGCTTTGCCGGGCACGGCCTGCGGCCTGAACAGAATGGATTCATCGTTGAGATTCGCCAGGAATGCATCTCTCATCCCCTTCTCGATCGAGAGACTCGCAAACGCCCGTTCGGCGCGAACGAGCGATTCGAACGCGCCTTTCAGATCCGCTCCGAAAGCGAGCCCGCTGAGAATGAGCGTGGTGATGAACAGAATGAGCGGAACCTGCCTGGCGTTTCGCATGCACCGCATTATATGCGGCAAAAAACTACTCCAGGGCGAGCGGGATGCCTCGGAAACCGACGACCTTCGGACGCCAGAAGGGATCAAATGACGACAGATTGGTGCCGCGACTCACTTGCGCGTGATAGAACGTCTTCTGCGTGTCGACGATGCCCACATGCTTCAGATTGTCGAAAAAAACCATGTTGCCCAGTTTCCAACGGTTCGAGTCATCGATCTTCGGAAGCATCATGTAAAACTTTCGCGCGGTTGTGCGCTTCGTCATGATGCCGTTCTCCATCATCACTCTCCAGATGAATCCGGAGCAGTCGTAGCCTTTCAGACCCGAGCTACCCCACACGTACGGTCTTCCCAGATGACGTTGAACGACGTCCTTGAATTTCGAAGAGAAATCCGGCGATTGAGCGAACACCGGAACGGCAATCAGCAGAACCATCAAAATCGGTAAGAGTTTTTTCATTTCACTGCATTCCCCAGTAGAAGTCCCAATCCGATAAAAAGCCCGGCCAGAAAGATCGCGACCGAGCGGTTATCCGCTTTCAATTGGTCGGCGAACTGGATACCGGGCGTGAGCCAGTCGAAGATCTTGTACGCCGCCACAAAGCCGACGAGGCCGAGAACCAAAGAAATCATAATCGATACGATGTAGTTGACGAAATCCAAGCACTCCCCCTTCAGCCGCTACAACCATTGGCGGAGGCATCGTACCAGATATCCGATCAGGAGTTGAGTACACGCACCGGATCCAGACGCGTCGCCCGCCGCGCGGGCAGCGCGCAAGCAGAGAGAGCGACCGCTGCAAGTCCCGCGAGGGCGATACCGATTACGAAAGGATCCAGCGGCCGCACTCCGTAAATCTGGGTTTCAAGAACGCTTCGCATCGCGACAGCTCCCGCAAGCCCGACGATCAGTCCGCCCGCAACCAGCACGACGCCCTCGCGCAGGACCAGCCTGAAAATGTCGCCCGCGCTGCTTCCCAGAGCGATCCGGATCCCGAACTCGCGAGTCCTCTGCGTGACGACAAAAGCCAGCACACCATAGATGCCAACGGCCGAAAGAAACAACGCGATGCCGCCGAAAGCTGTCGCCAGAATCACCGCGGTCCGGCGGGACATGAGTGAAGAATCCATCAGTTCAGTCATGCTCCGGATGTCGAAAAGCGCCATCTCGGGATCGATGCGGCCCATCTCAGCGCGAAGATTCTTTACGAGCGGCTCACGACCGAGCGAACTCTTGATGGCAAGAGTTACGAAGCGCCTCGGACTCTGCTCGAACGGATAGTAGTAAGCGCCGATCGACGTATTGCCGGTGATGTCGTCCATGTGCATGTCCGCGATCACGCCCACGATGGTCAGCCACTCCGTCTTCTCGTCGATCTTCATCAGATCGTTCGGATCGTTCGGCCGGTACATCCGGCGGCCGATCGGGTCGGCATTGGGCCAGAATTTTCGGGCGAGCGTTTCGTCGATGATCAGAGTCTTCAGACTCTTTTCGCTGTCGGAGTCGGTGAAGAAGCGGCCGCGTTTTAACGTTGTGCCCATCGTTTCGAAGTATCCCGGCGTCACGCGGACCTGCATCGGCGAGATCAGGGACTCGCCCGGCTGCATCACATAGCCTTCGGCAAGAATCACACTGTCGTTGTGATTTCCTCCAAGAGGGATGATGCTTGTCACGCCAGCGCTGCTCACGCCGGGCATGGAGCGAACAGCCGACAGAGCGCGACCCATGAACGTTCGAACTTCCGGGTCGCCGGCGTATCGAACGCCGGGCACGACGATCGATGCCGTGGTAACGCCTTCGGATTTAAAGCCCGGATCGATGGCGAGCAACTGCCGGAAACTGGCTAGCAACAATCCGGAACCGATAAGAAGCAGAAACGCGAAAGCCACCTGCACCACGACCATCGCGCGCCGCGTCGCGCGTCGCTTGCGTCCTGCGGTTCCGGTGCGGCCTTCTTCCTGCAGGACGCGTGACAGATTGACTTTGAAAATGTCCACCGCCGGCACAAGGGCAATCAGAACTCCCACGATTGCTGCAACGCCGAGGGTGAAAAGGAACACTGAGGAGTCCATCCGGATTTCGGTCCCGCGAGGAATCCGATCGAGTCCGAGGAATCCGATCGCGCGCATGGCCCCCACGCCGACGGCCAGACCGGCCACGCCGCCCAACATCGACAGCGTGAGGCTCTCGACCATCAGGTACCGCGCAATCCGGCCTCGCGTCGCGCCGAGTGCCAGACGTGTGGTCAATTCTTTTTTCCGCAATGCCGACCTGGCCAGCACGAGATTGGCGATGTTCACGCATCCGATCAGCAGAACAAACGCGGCTCCGCCCCACAGCAGATAGAACGTTCCTTTGACGCGGCGCACGAGAACATCCTGAAGCCGGCCGACGGTGGTGTGAAATCCGGCGTTGATCAACAGATCTTTCCATTTCGGAAAACGATCGAGATTCGCTGCATTCAGCGCATTCACCTGCGTCTGGGCCTGCTCGACCGTGGCGCCGGGCTTCAGGCGCCCGACATTCGTCCAGCTGTTGCTGTGTCGCGACTCGTCGGACCTTTGCTGGGGTGTGAACGCCAGGGGCGTCCAGAGCTGGACATTGGGGTCCACGAACAGAAAATCCGGCGGCATCACTCCCACAATGGCGAACATGCGGCCATTGATCCGGAGTTCACGACCGATGGCTTTCTCGTCCTTTCCATAAAGCTGTTGCCACAGGCCGTAGCTGAGGATGACCTTCTGCTCGTTTCCCGCCTCTCCTTCTTCGTTTGTGAAAACCCGACCAGCGGCGGGACGAACTTTCAGGAGCCTGAACAGAGACGGCGTGGCGCCCATTCCCACGATACGCTGGGGCGTGCCGTTAATCTCGATGGTGCCGCCGCCCTGAAAGTTATACAGAGCCTGCTCTTCGAATGCCGTGACCGCTCTCAACCGGTCGTAATAGTCAGGAACGCCGCTGTTCGTCGAATCCGACGCGCCCGCCTTTGGATACTGATTCGACATGATCAGAATGTTGTCCGATTCCGGGACCGGCAGCGGCCTCAGCAGAACGGCATTCACGATCGTGAAGATGGCGGTGTTGGCGCCGATGCAGATCGCCAGCGTAAGGACGGCTGTTGTGGCAAAGCCCCGATCCTTCCAAAGCAGTTTTGCGGCCAGCTTGATGTCCCGAATTAACGTTTCCATGTTGTTCTCAATACGAACTGCCTTTTCGAATGGTTCCGCAGGACGCGAATTTGGTGTAAAACATCGGCCATGAAAATCCTGCTTTTGTTGATGGTGATGCGCCTTGGCGTTCAGGCGCCTGCGGGCCAGCGCGCTCCTGTGCTGGCGGCTCCGGGCCCCGGTGACAAGCAGACGGTCGATGCGGCCGCAGCCGATCGTGGGAAGACCACGTACCTGGCAGAGTGCATTACGTGCCATGGACCAAAGGCGAGAGGCACGGACATGGGCGCCGATCTCATTCGATCGCTCCTGGTGCTTCGGGACCGGTTCGGCAACGAGCTTCTTCCCTTTCTTCGAAAAGGCCATCCGACGCAGAGCAAGACGCCGAGCGCCGCTCTCACGCAGGCGCAGGTGGCGGACCTTTCGCATTTCCTCAAACAGCGGTTCGCCGACACGTTGCGGAGTTCACCGACGTATCGCGTTCAGGACGTGCTTACCGGCAATGTGAAAGCCGGAGCCGAGTATTTCAACGGCGCCGGCAAATGCAACTCATGCCATTCGCCCACGGGTGATCTCGCCGGAATTGGAAAGAAGTACGATCCTCCGACGCTTCAGCAGCGATTTCTGTTTCCGCAACGCACAAAGCCGATAACGATCACGGTCACACCAGGCTCAGGGCCCTCGGTTTCCGGCACGCTCGTCAGAATCGACGACTTCAATGTGTCCCTGAGGGATTCATCCGGCGAGTACCGCGCGTGGAAGCGCACGCGCGACCTCAAGATCGATCGCAGCGATCCGCTCGCGACGCACGTGGAATTACTCGATCGATACACCGACAAAAACATGCATGACGTCGTCGCTTACCTGGAGTCGCTGAAATGAGCGGACGCGAATGTAAGCCCGACAGGGCGCAACCACTAAAGAAAATGAAAAGATTACTCCTTGCGCTCGCGCTTCTTGCCACAACTGTCTTCGGTCAGGGCTCGCTGACACCGGCCAGACTGCTTCAACCCTCCACCGACTCCTGGCCCACGTACAACGGCGATTATTCCGGCCGCCGCTTCAGCACCCTCTCGAAGGTCAACGCGAACAACATCAACTCGCTCAGCCTTGCCTGGGTGTTCCGCGCCGTGACCGGAACCAATCTCAATGCGACGATCAAGTCCACGCCACTCGTCGTCAACGGCGTGATGTACTTCACGGTCCCTGATCATGTCTGGGCCATCGATGCGCGCACGAGCCGGCAGATCTGGCATTACTCATGGCAATCGCAGGGAGGCGATCATATCGGCAATCGGGGAGTGGGCATCCTCGGCAACTGGCTGTTTTTCGAGACGCCGGATTGTCATCTCGTCTCGCTCGATCTGAAGGAAGGTAAGGAACGGTGGCGCCAGAAGATCTGCGATCTCAACCAGTATTACTTCGCAAGTGTGGCGCCGGTCATCGTGAAAAATCATGTGATCGTCGGCGTCAGCGGAGATGATCTCGACATTCCCGGATACCTGCAGGCCCGTTCGCCGGAAACCGGCGAGCTTCAGTGGCAGTGGAACGCTTCGCCGAAGCCCGGCGAGCCGGGATCGGAAACGTGGCCCAACGCCGAAGCCATGTTGCACGGGGGCGGCATGACCTGGGTGCCGAGCACATACGATCCGGATCTGAACCTTCTTTATCTGGGCACAGGAAACCCACAACCGGTCATCGCCGGAAAAGGCCGCAAGGGAGACAACCTTTTCACCGAATCCATCGTGGCTCTCAACGCGGATACCGGAAAACTCGCGTGGCATTTCCAACCCTCGCCGCACGACACGCACGACTGGGACGCGGTGCAAACGCCGGTCCTGTTCGATGGAGAGGTCAACGGCCAGCCCCGAAAGCTTCTGGCGCAAGCGAGCCGCAACGGCTGGTTCTTCGTCCTGGATCGGACGAACGGTAAAAACATCATCACGTCAGAGTACGTAAAGACGAACTGGACGTCGGGGCTCGATTCGAAAGGGCAGCCGATTCCGAGTCCCGCGAAGGAACCGCAACTGGACGGCGCTCTCGTGTCGCCGAATCAGGGAGGCGCCGCGAACTGGCATCCTCCGAGCTTCAGCCCCGAAACCGGATTGTTCTACGTCAACTCGACGCGCGCCTTCAGCGTGTACTACATTTTCGACGACGATGAGAAACCCCAAGGCTGGGGCGGAAACGATCGCAGTGGGTTTTCCGAAGGCATGATGCAGGCAATCGACTACAAGACCGGCAAGGTTCGATGGAGCCACAAATGGGAAGGCGCCATCGGCCGGTTTGGCGTCCTGAGCACCGCCGGAAACCTGGTATTCACGGGCGACCCGGCAAACAACTTCGTCGCGCTCAACGCGCGCACCGGCGAACCGCTGTGGCATGCCAACCTCGGCGCCCCTCAGAGTAATGGTCCGATCACATTTGAACTGGACGGCTCCCAGTACGTGGTGACGGCCGCCGGAGATACGTTGTTTTCCTTCGTTATGTTGACCCGCTAGTGTAGTTGCGGCGCGCAGACGATCTCGCAAATTGCACGCCTCCGGCGTGCACCAAACGGACAAACTTCTGCCGACGCTCACAGAGCGCCGCTACAGTTGAACGCATTGTCCAGTTATTTAAGGGACACGTGCAGAACGAACCTGGTGTGTGCGTTTTAATGACCATGGACGTTACCACTCCCGATTCCAGCCCACGCGTTTCGGCTGCCAGTGATGGCTGCGATGCTGCTGGACGTAATCGCTTCGCGCGAAGAGTTTTATCAGGACGACGCCGGCGACAAAACCGCCCATGTGCGCCCAGAAGGCCACTCCCCCACCGGCGCCACCGAGGCTCTGGAGGCCGCCGAAGAATTGCAGGACCATCCAGTAAACGAGCATGACCCATGCGGGGAGAGCAACCGTTGTAATAAAGAAACCGAGCGGGAGGATCGCAAACACCCTGACGCGCGGATAAAGAACCAGATATGCTCCCATGATCGCGCTTATCGCTCCGGAAGCGCCCACCATCGGAATATTGGAGTCCGGATTCATGGCGATCTGCGTGAACGCAGCGGCAAGACCTCCAATCAGATAGAACACAATGAACCGGATGTGTCCCATGGAATCTTCTACGTTATTTCCAAAAAGCCAGAAGAACCACATGTTGCCGATCAGATGCATCCACGAGCCGTGCAGAAACATCGAGGTGAACAGATTGATCGCCTGGCGCCCGGGATCGGTAAGGCACACGACTCCGCGTCCCATCTCGAGCGGAGTTCCCGGCGGCAACGTCCCGGTCAACTCACCCGGGATGAGACCCAGATTGCAAACCGATTCCGCAAGCGCGTACGCTTGGCCGGCGCGTTGCACGAGCAGCCATGCAAGGACGTTCAGAACGATGATGAGGACGGTGATATACGGCGTGCGCTGTGTTTCGTTTTCGTCTCTGTAAGGAATCATGCATTTCCTCGTTTCTGACAGGCCGTCTCGGACACGCGTTTTATCCGCTTATGTGGCTTGACCCCGCTTTTGCATTAAACGTAACATTCACACAAATTTTGGCAGTAATTCGTCTTTTGGAGGAATATCGATCGAATGCGAATTCGTCTTGCAGGTCTGACTATTGTCTTAACCGGTCTCCTGTTGGCAGAAATCAGCATCCTGGCCCAGGCAGGGCGCGGAGGTGCAGCTCAGGCGCCGGCCTATCGCGCGCCCCGCACTAAAGATGGCAAACCGAATCTTAACGGTGTCTGGCAGGCCATAACCGAGGCCAATTGGAATATTGAACCTCATTCCGCAGCGCCGGGACCCATGTGGCAACTGGGCGCAGCGTATGCCGTTCCTCCGGGACTCGGCATTGTCGATGGCGGCTCGCTCCCTTACAAACCCGACGCACTCGCAAAAAAGAAACAGAACTTCGCCAACCGCGCGAGCCAGGATCCGGAAGCCAAATGCTACCTGCCAGGCGTCCCGCGCGCGATGTACATGCCGTATCCGTTCCAGATCATCCAGAGCACGGACCACATCATGGTGTCCTTCACGTATGCCGGCGCCCTTCGCACGATCTACATGAAGAAGACCGAAGCGCCTGCCGATAGCTGGATGGGATGGTCCAACGGCCGTTGGGAAGGCGAAACGCTGGTCATCGACTCCGACAGCTTCAACGACTTGAGCTGGTTCGATCGGTCAGGGAATTATCACAGCGACAAGATGAAGGTCGTGGAGCGCATCACGGCCACGGGTCCCGACCATCTGCTGTACGAAGCAACGATCGATGATCCGGTCGTTTTCACGCGGCCCTGGAAAGTCAGCATACCGCTCTATCGGCGTAAGGAGTCGAACGCACAGATTCTGGAATTTAAATGCATCGAATTCTCGGAGGACCTCATCTACGGTCATCTCCGCAAAGTTCCGCTCAAATAGGAGGTTTCTAATGAACCGACGATTACTGGCCTCACTGGGTCTTTCACCCCTGGTGTTTGCTTTCTCCGTCGTTTTGATCGCGCCGTTGACGGCTGCTGGCCAGGCCCAGAAGGCTGTCGCAAAAGCGTGGTCTCTGCCTCGCACGCCCGATGGAAAACCGGACCTGCAGGGCTTCTGGACGAACAACAGCTATGTGCCGCTGGAACGTGCCAACAACGTGACGAAAGAGTTTTACACGAAGGAAGAAGCAGCCGCGGCAGCGAAGCGATCCGCCGAACGTGAAAGCGAGCAGACCGTTCCCGGCACGACCGGCGACGTCCACTACGACTTCACGCAATTCGCTCTGGACCGAAGCCAGACGCGACTCACGGAAAACCTGAGAACCTCCATCATTGTGGAGCCCGCGAACGGCAGAATGCCGCCCGTGACTGCGGAAGGCAAGCGACGAGGCGATGAACGCGCCGCCGCCCGCAAGCAGCAGGGCGCTCAATACGACAAGGTTCAGAACATTGTGCAGGGTTCGCGATGCATCTTCCAGAATGCCGGCCCGCCGATGCTGCCTCCCGGATACAACCCGGCGTACCAGATCGTGCAGGGCGAGGGCGTCGTGATGATCCTTATCGAAAATCATCATGAAGCGCGCGTCATCCGCACAGACGGCAAAGCGACGCAAGCTCCATCCGCTGTCCGCGCATACCTCGGCAATTCCGTCGGCCGCTGGGAAGGCGACACACTGGTTGTCGAAACCACTAATTTCCATGAGAACGTCGCGTTCCGCGGAGCGAGCGAGAACATGAAGGTCACCGAGCGCTTCTCTCGCGTCAGTGACGACGAGATCAAATACGAATTCACCGTGAACGACCCGTCCACGTGGGAAGTCCCGTGGAAAGGCATCATGCCCTTCGTGAAAATCGGCGGACCGGTATTCGAGCACGCCTGCCACGAAGGCAATTACGGTATCGCGAACACGCTGTCCGCGGTTCGTCTGGAAGAAAAGAAAGCTGCCGAAGAAGCCGCTAAGAAAGCCGGCGGGAAGTAATAAGGAGGATTTTTTGATGCGTACTAAACTAGCGGTCGTCGCGACAGCAGGAATTCTTTTGATACTGGCCGCAGCGCCGGTATGGGCCCATCACGCGTTCGCCGCCGAATTCGACGTCACCAAACCCCTGACGTTGAAGGGAACGCTCCAGAAGTGGGAAATGATCAACCCTCATTCATGGTTCCATATCGATGTGAAAGGCACGGATGGAAAAGTCACGACGTGGATGATCGAAGGCGGTAGTCCGAATACCCTGATCCGCCTCGGCGTGACGAAGAATACCGTGAAGATTGGAACTGAGCTTCTGATCGAAGGCTATCAGGCAAAAGAAGGGACGAATAAAGCTGTCGGCAGGAATTTCGTCTTGCCCGATGGAACTCGGCTCTTCCTGAGTCTCGGCGGGTCCGTTCCCGGAACACCCCCCGCGACTCCCGAGAAGAAGTAAAAACGCCAAGGCGCAAAGGCACAAAAAAATCGGGGTCGGACCCTTGCTTCATCAGTTCCTGGGCCTGACCCCGAATTTTTTTGTGCCTTTGCGCCTTGGCGCCTTTAGGTTTATTTCGGCGGCTTCGCCGGAGCCGGCCTGTTGAACCTCGACGCCTCGATGTTGGGATTGGCCGTTATCTCACTCAACTCTGTCGTCGATTGACCGTTGGTCCAGGTCACGATCCATTTGAAAGGCAGCCGCACGCCTGCTACCGGCCGGTAGTCACTGTAATCAATCTGCGTGGGAACGCGCCCAACGGCGGTGTCCACAAAGCGCACGACTCGCACCAGCAACCCCGCGTCATCGAAATAGAAATTCACCGGGCCCTGCCGCGGATTGGTGCCGCGCATAACGATGACTTCCTTATCGTCGATGGCGGTAGCGCTGACCTGCCAGTTGGCAAACGCCTGTCTCAACCCGGCTGGGAAGGACAGAATCGCATCGAGTCTGGCGCCGTCCAGATTGCCGCCGGTCCAGGGCATCAATGGCAGAGGCTTGTCCGACCCTGCAACCCAGCCCGCGTTGCCGTCAAAAACGGTAACTTTCTCTCCGACGGCCATGCGAACGACAGTCGTCCTTAGATTGGGCGCCTTTGCATAAACTTCCACAGGCACCTTCTCCTGTTCCGTCTCGAAACCGATGAACGTTCCCTTGCCCGTAAAGCTTGTCAGTGCAGCCACACGCTGAGCGCCGCCAATCGCGTTGATGTATTTATCCAGGACCTGTTGCGGCGTAGGACCGCCGGGAAGCCGGAAGACTTCGATCTCATTCGGATCTTCAACCGGTGTTGCATATTGCGATGCAAGATTCGGCACAATCCGGGGACGCAGATCGCCGCGATGACACGTCCAGCAGGTGACGGAGCGAACTCCCTTGAAGTTCTGCTTGTTGATGGCGTTGACCATTTCCACCATCCTGCGCGCCGTTACTTTCAGTGGAGTTTCATCTGCAAACCGGTCCCAGTGCCCGACGCTCTCTGCGACATGACAGTCGATGCAGTTCAAGCTGAGCGCCGCCGAAAACATGCCCATCGTGTCCATGAATTCGTCCACCGGGATGCCGCGCAACGCTGTGATGTTCTTGAACACCTGCTCCGCCATTTGCGGCTTAGGCGCGGCCTGTTGTGCTGCAAGCCGGCCGGCGAACATGACGCCTGCGAAACAAATGACGACCGTTGCAATGACGCAGAACATGAATGACTTCGATCTGAACTGCATGTGGTCTCCTTGAGGGCGTCTATGCTACTTCAAATGGCGGCCAATCGCAGCTTCAACATCCTGATAAACCTTCATCGCGCCCTCGTCGTAGAACGGCAGAACCTGCATCATGATGACCGCCGCAATTTCGCGTTTCGGATCGACCCAGAAGTGCGTGTTGTAGATGCCTGCCCACGTGTAGCTGCCGGGTGAACGCAGGTTGGGATTCTCTTTGTTCGAGACGGCGATCTGAAAGCCGAAACCGAATTTGTCGCGCCCCGCGCCGATGGGAAAATTCTGCGAGAGGCCGGGATTGGTCGTGTTCTGCGTTTGAACGATGACATTGCCGATCTGATTCTTTGCCATCGCCTGAATCGAGTCTTTCCGCAGCAGTGTCGTTCCGCGCCATTTCCCTTCGTTCAAAAACATTTGAAGGAATTTGATGTAGTCGGCGGCTGTCGAGTGGAGACCGCCATCACCGGCCACCGGAGACTGGATCCTTTCCGGATTCGGCGTTTCGATCAGCTTGCCGGCGTCCCGCCGCTGAGTCGTCACCACGCGGCTGACCTTGTCCGAAGGCACGACGTACCACGTGTCCTGCAATTCGAGAGGCTTGAAAATCCGTTCGTCCAGGAAACGATCCAGCCCTGCGCCGGTGACAGCCTCGATAACCAGTCCCAGCACTTTCGTGCTTCCGCTGTACGTCCATTGGGTGCCCGGTTCGTACAACAGAGGCAACTCTTCGGCCGGCTTCGCGAGCTTGCGCTGAAGACGGTTCGCTGTGTCGCTCGAAAAGGTGTAGGCCAGGCCGGATGTGTTGGATAAAAGATGTCGGATCAGAACCGGCTTGCCCGCTTTCTTCGTAGTAAACGAACTGTCGGCGGAATTGAACGTTGCGATGACCTCACGATCCTTGAACGCCGGAAGGTACTTCGAGACGGGATCGTCCAGACTGAGCTTCCCCTGTTCGACGAGCATCATGATCGCGGCGGACGTGACCGGCTTCGTCATGGATGCGATGCGAAAGATCGTTTGCTTCTGCATGGGCTTCTGTTTTCCCACATCCATCAAGCCGAAAGCGCCTTCGTACAGGATGCGATCCTTCGTCGCCACTACCGCGACGACGCCCGGGTAAACGCCATCCCGAACACCTCGCTGAAGAATGCCGTCGATCTCGAGCGCGCCAGCGCCGATCGAAGGACGCGGGCTTTGAGCAATTACAGAAATGCCCGCCAGCACGATGGCCAGAACCGCCGCGAACAGTGGAAATCTCTTCATACGATCACCCCTTTGCTTTAGACTCTTGGCAAATTTACCCCATAACGCAACTGCAAGATCAGGAGTTTGATTAAGATGCGAATCGGTGGCAGGGCCTGGATCTGGATCGCCGTGGTCGTTTTTGTCGGAGCCACTGCGCAAGCGCAAGCGCCGGCACAAACCTATCGAGCGCCTCGCACTCCGGACGGCAGACCCAATCTGAACGGAATCTGGCAGGCGATGACTGAAGCGCACTGGGATCTGGAACCCCATGCCGCGGCACAGGGCCCCGTCTACGCTTTGGGCGCGCAGTTTTCGATTCCCGGCGGCACCGGCGTGGTTGAAGGCGGAACGATTCCCTACAAACCGGAAGCGCTCGCAAAGAAGAAAGAGAACTTTGCAAACCGCCTGAAGAGCGATCCGGAGATCAAGTGCTTCATGGGCGGTGTGCCGCGCTCGACTTACATGCCGTATCCGTTCCAGATCATTCAAGGCCGCGACACAGTCATGCTTGCCTATGAGTTCGCAGGCGCTGTTCGCGTCATCAACATGGGCAAACCCACGGAGGCGCCGACCGACAGCTGGATGGGATGGTCGAATGGCCGGTGGGAGGGTGAAACGCTTGTGATCGAAGTCACCGGCATGAACGATCAAACCTGGTTTGACCGGGCCGGCAACTATCACAGCGATGCGCTGAAGGTTACCGAACGGTACACGGCTCGCAGCGCCGACACGCTGATGTACGAAGCGACGATCGAAGATTCGAATGTCTTCACGCGGCCGTGGAAGATCAGCATGCCCTTGTACCGGCGAGTCGAAAAGGGCGCGCAGCTTATGGAATACAAATGCGTGGAGTTTGCGGAAGAAGCGATGTACGGGCATCTTCGCAAGAATCCCGTCAAGGGCGACCTGCGATAAGGAGAACATCCATGAAAAGAACAATCGCTTTCGTGCTGGCCTGCGCTGGATTGCTTGTCGCAGCGCTTCCTGTCCTCGGACATCACGCGTTCACCGCGGAGTTTGACGCGAAGAAACCGCTGAAGCTGCGCGGCACTGTGGCTAAAGTCGAGTTGATCAATCCGCATTCGTGGATTCATATCGACGTGAAGAACTCGGACGGCACCACAACGCGCTGGATGATCGAGGGCGGAACGCCGAATACGCTGCTGCGCCGCGGCATCACAAAAACGTCGCTTCCGATCGGAACCGAGATCCTTGTCGATGGCTATCAGTCCAAAGACGGATCGAACCGCGCGAATGGCCGCGATCTGACGCTCGCGGACGGCAGAAAGATCTTCTTCAGCGGCTCCAGTCCGACCGAAGCTCCTCCTGCAGACGCGAAGTAAAAAAAGGTACAATTCGCCCCATTCATACTGGAGGAAGGAATGGGCGCAGCTCTTCGTTTCGACGTGATGCACTTCATGCCGTATGTGCATCTGCCGGAAAACCACAAGGACTTCAAAACCACCTGGGTCAGCTTCCCGAACAAATTCTACGATCCTGAAAAGGCGCACGAACTCTATCAGCGCTACTTCGAGCAACTGATCCTCGCGGACCGGCTCGGCTTCGACGCGATCGTTCTCAATGAACATCACAACACCGTCTACAGCATGATGGCGACGCCGAGCGTGGTCGCCTCGGCTCTCATCCCGCAAACCAAGAAAGCGCGGATCTGTATCTGGGGCGTTCCGCCGAATTTCATGCTGCCGAACCGGCTGGCCGAGGAATACGCCATCATGGACGTCATGTCCAAAGGCCGGCTGGAAATCGCGTTTCCGCTGGGCACCGGCATGGAGTACTGGTCGAACCCCGTAAGCCCCGTCACCGCGCGCGAGAAATTCAAGGAATCGCTGAAAGTGATGCTGCAGGCCTGGACCGCCGACGGCCCGACAACGCATCAAGGCAAGTTCTACACGTATCGTTATCTGAACCCGTGGCCGCGGCCATATCAGAAGCCGCATCCGCCTTGTTACATCGTCGGATCGGGAAGTCCGGAAACGATCGAACTCGCCGCCGAACTTGGCTTCGGATATTCGTCCGTGTTCGTGCCTCAGAAGGTGGCCCAGGATTTGAATCAACGATTGCGCGCCCGCGCGGCCGATTTCGGACACACGATCCGGCCGGACCAGCTGCCGCTGTTGAACTTCGTTTATGTCGCGGAGACCGAAGAACAGGCCGAACGGGAATACATCGTTCACCTCCAGCGATTCTTCGAAGACTATGCGCGCAGCACGCCGCAGTGGCTCGCGCCTCCGGGCTATCTTTCGGTAGACCAGTTGAAGATCCGGGCTGCCGGCGCGGATAAGATGCACGGCGGTTTCGACTTCAAAGCGATCAGCAGCGCGTTTTTCATCGCCGTAGGCACGCCGGAGAAGGTTGCCAACCTGATCGGCGAATGGACGCATCGCATGGGAACCAATCACATCAACAGCGTGATGCACGTTGCGGACATGCCGCACTGGAAGGCCGTGAAGAACATGACGCTCTTTGCCGAACAGGTCATGCCGCGGCTGCGGCAAGCGGGAGGTGCGCAGTGAGCAAATTCGTACGCGAAGAACTAACGGTGGATGGCGTCAAAACCGTCGTGTACAGCGCCGGCAAAGGCGAGCCTCTCGTCCTGTTTCACGGCGCCGGCACAGTTGACGGATTTGATTTCGCAGAACCATGGGCGGAGAAGTTTCGCGTGATTGTCCCCTACCATCCCGGCTTTGGAGAGTCCGGCGACGATCCGACGATCACGGACATCCATGATTACGTGATGCACTATCTCGAGTTGTTCGATGCGCTCAAGGTCGACACGATGCGTCTCGTCGGACTTTCAATGGGCGGTTACCTGGCTGCAAAGTTCGCGAGCGAGCACGGCCACAGGGTGAAGAAACTTGTGCTGATGGCCCCATACGGCTTGCATGTTCCCGAACATCCCACGCTCGACATCATCGCGACACCCGGCGAAGAACTCGTCCCGATGCTCGTTTCGAACTTCGACGCGTTAAAGAAACGGCTGCCCGAAAAGCCCGATATGGAATTTATCGGCGCGCGTTATCGCGAAGCGACGAGCTTTGCGCGTCTGTTCTGGGAACATCCTACCGATCCGAAGTTCCGGCGCCACCTGCATCGCGTGAAAATGCCGACACTGATCGTGTGGGGTGATGAGGACAAGGTGATTCCGGTCCAGCAGGCGCAGACGTGGCGTGGCCTGATTCCGAATGCAGAGGTAATGGTGGTAAAGGGCGCGGGGCATATCGTTCAGCTGGATAAGCCGGAAACGGTGGATGCGATAGGACGGTTCCTGGTGTAGGCCCGCGTCTTTTCACTTGTCGACTATCAACCGACAAGTTTGGGGAGGGCGCGCTATACCGGAGGGAAGAACACGCGCTCGACGAACCAGAAACCTCCCGCGATCATGACCAGAATCGATCCGGCAAGAACAAGCTTCCTGCCGGCCCATTCACTGCGCGATCGCAGAAACGCGAACGCCGACGCTACAACGACCACGACCAGCAACTGCCCGATCTCCACTCCGAGATTGAACGAAAACAACGACCAGCCGAGCGCCCGGCGCGGCAGTTCCATCTCGCGGAGAACATTCGCGAAGCCGAAGCCATGAATGAAGCCAAACGCGAAAGCGATCCATGCCCGAACGTCACGACCGCCTTGCGCCAGCAGATTGTCCGCACCCACGTACACGATGCTCAGCGCGATCGCGGGTTCAATGATGCGCGCGGGCGGAGACAGGATGTTCAGCGCGGCCAATGACAACGTGATGCTGTGAGCCAGCGTAAAAGCCGTGACGACAACCGCAAGCTTCCGGATCGATCCACCCAGCAACAGCAGGCCGACCAGAAACAGCAGATGATCGGGTCCAATCAGAATGTGATGGACGCCCGCCGGAACGAACTTCCGGATGACTGCCAGAGTACCCTGTCGCGTGCCGGCGTAATGTTCGGTGGAGGTGCGGTTGGCGTCCAGGATCACCTGATTCGCCAGGTCGTCGCGCTCGTATACATTGACGAACGTCTGGTGCATCGGATCGTACGGAAACATCAGCGTCGAAAGGGCAACAACACCGGGGACGCTCGGCACCGGATATTTCAAATAGAACCGTACCGATTGCCGGTCTGCGAGAATCTCCAACCGCAACCATTCCGGCGCGAGCGTCTTGCCGTCCGAAACGAGCTGCAGTCGAGGCGTCAACAGCGCGCGGATAGCCGGCTCCTGTTGGGCCACAAAGGCGGCGTTGAGCAACCGTTCCATAGGAGTGATCTGCAAATCGTGCGCGAGATCAAAGATATGAACGGTGAGCCTCACATCGATCGACGAACTCTGAAGCTCGACATCGAGGTAACTGAATGGAACGGGATGCGCGAGGGCCGGCAGCGGCAGAAGTGCCGCAAATAGCGCCAAAACCAAGAGACCAATCCGTCGCATAGCTGCGGATTGTAACAAAAACCTGCACATGCTTTTGATTGCGGCTCACCGGAGCGAGATATATAAACACCGTGTCCCTCCGGGAGAAGGGAGAGGAAGAAAGGAACGCCAGATGCGCTGGTCGATTAGGATAACCGTTGCATTAATCGCGATCGGATGCCTTCATTACTTGCCGCTGCACTCGCAGGAACGCAAATTCCTGGCGTCACCGTCCCAGGTGATCGCCATCCGTGCCGGAAAGTTGTTTGATTCGAGGTCCGGCAATCTCCTCAACAATCAAGTGGTGCTGATTCGCGGTGACCGGATTGTCGAGACCGGTTCCTCGGTTCAGATTCCCCGCGATGCACGGGTGATCGACCTCAGTTCCGCTACAGTTCTTCCCGGCATGATCGACGCTCACGTCCACGTCAATACCGGTGGCGAGACTCCGGCGCAGCGTGCGTTGATTGCAGTCGCGAATGCACAGATTGATCTGGCAGTGGGCTTTACGACAGTGGCCGACATGGATTCGCGCGGCGGCTTCAATACGGTCGATCTTCGAGATGCCATTAACGCCGGCATCATTCAGGGTCCCCGGATGCAAGTGGTCGGCCAGTCGATCAATCAGCGCGCCGGCAATTACTATCCCGACAACCAGTCGATTCGTTTTCTGGATGTGTTCACCGAGAACAAGAATGTTAATTCGCCCTGGCTCGCAAGGGCTGCCGTGCGCGAGGCTAAGCTTCATGGCGTAGACTGGATCAAGATCTATACGACACAGGATTTTGTCGGACCCATGCACATGTGGAAGCCCGATGGGACGCTCGTCAACAGCCCTTCACTCACCCTGGAAGAGGTCGAAGCCATCGTCGACGAGGCGCATCGGCTGGGTCTGAAGGTGGCGTGTCATACCTACGGTGGTGAGGGGATGCGCAGTTGCCTCAGCGCGGGTGTCGATGCACCGAATCATCTGCTCGAGCTTGACGATGCCGCTGTGAAGATTCTGCTCCAAAAGAAGCTGCCGTTCGTTGTCACGGTGGACGATCTCGTTGCGCACGAGAAAGAGGACCTGCACGATACCGGCGGGAAAAACAGCCGGCTGCGCCTTCTGGAACAGGCTTTTCGGAGAGCACTGAAAGCCGGTATTCCAATTGTGTTCGGCAGCGGAGCAACCTCGGCCGCGATCCCACACGGAAAGCAGGCGGATCAATTCGTCTATTACCAGAAATGGGGTATGACAGCCGCCCAAGCTCTCCAGACGGCCTATCTACCGGCGGCGCGCATGCTGAATTATGCCTGGGAGAGCCAGATCGGAAGTATCGAGAAGGGCAAGTATGCGGACGTCATCGCAGTGTCAGGCAATCCCCTCATGGACTTAACCGAAATGGAACGCGTGAAGTTCGTCATGAAGGGCGGCCTCGTCGTAAAGAACGAGATCAAGCCGGAGTGAGTGGGAATGAATTTCAACGTTTGCGCGATGGGCCGGGTAATACCAAAGAAGGCCAGAACTGATGGAACATGTGCAATCCGCGCTTTGGATGGCGCGTTTACGTGAAACCGACAGGTCCGACGAGTTGTCCGAACTTGCCGAGGTGGCTTCCCTTGTCCAGCGGACGCTCGGCGGCGACACCAGCGCATTCGAACAACTGATCGTTCGATACGAACGCCGCGTCCTGACGCTTGCCATGAAATTACTGGGGTCTCCCGACGATGCCCAGGATGCCGCTCAGGAGGTCTTTCTCCGAGTCTTCAAATACATCCATCGATTCGATGTGCACAAGCCGATGAGCCCATGGCTCATGCAGATGACCGTCAACGTCTGCCGGAATATCGGGCGCGAACGGCAACGCCGGTGGAATACGTTTCCAACAACGGTCGAAACGGAACAACCCGGCGTCCCCGAATTTCGCGATCCGCACGCAGGCTTCGCCGAAGAGCAGGAACGGCAGATTTTGTTGAAACTGCTGGACACGCTGCCCGAAAAGGAGCGCCTTGCCGTCGTGCTGCGCGACATCGACGGCAGGCCGACCTCCGAAGTCGCGGCGATCCTCGGATCCTCGGAAACCACGGTGCGTTCGCAGATCAGCAGGGCGCGCGTGAAGCTGAAAGAAGCAATCGATCAGATGCTGGGAGGCCGGTCATGAGCTGCGGATACTCGAAAGAAATCCTCGCGCTATACATCGAACACGATCTACCCGGACAGGCTGCGGTCGCAAAGGTGGAATCGCACGTCAGAGCCTGCGCCGCCTGCCGCGAGTATTGCGAGCAGATGCGTAACACCCAGTCCTTCATCAAAGACCGATTTCGCCCGGTACCTGCACAAACGGTCACGCCGGATATGCTGTCATCGGTCCGCATTGCCGTGATGTCTCATGTCGAAGGGGCTCAGGAGTCGCTGGGTTGGGCGATCCGTCTCGAACGGTTTTTGATCGGCGGCCTGCGCAGCCATCGTTATGCGCTCGCAGGAGCGGTCTTCGTCGCGATCGTGTCGGCGTCGCTGCTCGCGAGCATCCCATATCCCGCGGCGCACAGCGCTCTGGTGTGTCCGGTCGATCACCGGGAATGGGTTTTAGCAGGCACTTGCGTGGGACATCAACACAACGTCTACGTCCAACCGGCCGCTTCTCGTGAATACACGCAGACCGGAAAATTTCCGGAAGGCACGGTGATGGTCATGGCAAAGGATTCCAATAAATTTAAAGACGGCTGGGAATTTACGCCTGAAACCGCGGGCTGCATCTCATGCCATCGTGACAAAGCCGCCACCGATCACGTATTCACACAGTTCTATCCGGTATTGAAGGGAATCGGGTCATGAGACCATTTTTGCTCAGTCTGCTTGCGCTGACGGTCGTGTCGTGCAACCCCACGACCTCGCAACGTTCGGAGGCGCCGGGCAGAGGAGCAGCGCCGGACTTCGACCTCGAGAACATTGCAGGCGGAACCACTAAAGCCACCGAACTGCGCGGGAACGTGTCGGTCATCGATGTGTGGGCCACGTGGTGCAAACCGTGCATTGACGAAATCCCGAAATTCAACCGCCTGCATGACGAATATCGCGGCAAGGATGTGAGGATTGTCGGTATCACCGTGCAATCGCCACACGACGACATCGCGCCGAAATCCAAAGAGTTCGGCATCAACTACACGGTTCTCGTGGGCAACGACGCCGTTGAAGACGGTTTCGGCGGAATTATCGGATGGCCGACCACGTTCGTCGTGACCAAAGATTGGAAGATCTACAAGAAGTACATCGGCGCCCTGGCCGACAAAGAAGAACGCATCAAGAAAGACATCGAAACACTCCTTCAGACCGCTTCCTGACTTGACTTTGCTCCCGACCCGCTGCCGTGATAGCTTGGCGGCCATCCGCAATCGATTTTTCGGGAGGCACACAAACATGATCGGTAACTTCGCCCTGATGGCTTTCGCGGCATTGCTGCAACAGCCCGCGTGCGACTCAGTGAAATCGCTTTCCCTGCCGAATGCGACCATTACGTCGGCCGAATTTGTCGCCGCCGGTGTCCCGCCACAGACCGGGCGCGGTGGGCGCGGAGGACCGGCAGCGCCTCTTCCGGCGCATTGCAAGGTCGCTGTAACGCTGACGCCTTCGAAGGATTCACACATCGAAATGGAATTGTGGATGCCTGCGGAAAACTGGAACGGCAAGTTCCTCGCAGTCGGCAATGGTGGATGGGCCGGTAATATCGAAACGAACGCCATCGCAAATGGCCTTCGAAGAGGCTATGCCGCCTCCTCCAATGACACGGGACACAAGGGCGGCAGCGCTTCGTTCGCCGTTGGTCATCCGGAAAAGGTCATGGACTTCGGCTACCGCGCCATGCACGAGATGGCGGTCCAATCGAAAGCGATCATTCAGTCGTTCTACAAACGCGGGCCGCAGCTCTCGTATTACCAGGGTTGTTCAACCGGCGGACGGCAGGGAATGATGGAAGCCCAACGCTATCCAGAAGACTTCGACGCGATCATCGCCGGCGCGCCCGTGTACAACCAGATTCATCTCAACCTCTCGCAGGTGTCGCTGCAGGTCGCCATGCTCAAAGATCCGACGCGACTTGTTCCGCCGGCCAAGGTCACGCTGTTTGCCAACGCTGTCGTTGCGGCGTGCGATGAGAAGGACGGGGTAAAGGACAACATCGTTAGCGATCCTCAAATGTGCAAATTCGATCCCGCCGTCCTCATGTGCAAAGCCGGCGACGCCGCGGATTGCCTGACTGCTGCACAAGTGGAGAATGCAAGAAGCGCGTGGGCTCCGGTGAAAACGAAAAAAGGCGACCTCGTTTATCCCGGCCGCTCGCCGGGCTTTGAAACCGGCTGGCGTATTCCGGCGACTGGGACGCCGATGAATCCGCTGTTCGCGGACATGCCGCGATATATCGGTCATCAGGATGCGAATTGGGATGTGATGTCGTTCGAACTGGATACTGATCTGGCGCTGGCCGTCAAGAATGCGGGATACATCGAGTCCTCAAATCCCGACCTTTCGAAATTCAAAGCTCGCGGCGGAAAGCTGCTCTTCTATCACGGCTGGGCCGATCCGGGACCGGCTCCTGAGAACACCATCAATTACCTCGATGCCGTAAACAAGAAGATGGGCGGGAAGCAGGATGACTGGATGCGGTTATTCCTGATGCCCGGCGTTGGGCACTGTGGCGGCGGGGTCGGGCCGGATCAGGCGGACTATCTGGGAGCGCTCGAAAAATGGCGCGAATCGGGAATCGCGCCGGCGGAAATCGTCGCGACGCGCGCCGCCGGCCGTGGAGGCCAGGCGGAAATGTCGAGGCCGCTGTGCTCGTATCCGCAGATTGCGAAATACAACGGGTCAGGGAGCACCAACGACGCAAAGAACTTCACTTGCGGCGCCCGGTAGCGGTTCAGCAATTCGCCATCACTACTACGTAAATACGTGAATGAAAACCGGCTATCGTCAATCGTTCGATAGCCGATTTTCTATTCCTAAATTGCGTACCGGCGAGTGCGTATTGCTACAAAACAAAAGAGGCGGAGAGTCAGGGGACAAACCCCTTCCCCCCTGTTGCGAGAAAACGGCGTTTCTCGTCCGCTCCCGCGGGAGGGGTTTGCCCCCTGACGTTCCGCCTCTTCAGCTCGACGTTTTGTATAAACTGCGCAGCCCTAAAACAGAAATCAAAAAAGCGTCAAAGTCCATCTCACTTCTTCCCTGCTGCTCTTCTAACGCCGCGCGTCGACTCAAACGCACATTACCCACCTGCGAAAATTTGACGATTTTTTGAATGCGGACTGGATGGTGCGCGGACTATACAAGGCGCAGCAATTTAGAAACGAAAAACGGTCTGAAAACCAGATATGCCCCTGATGCCGATGCGTGTTCCGGTCGATGCTCGTACGTACCAATCATTGAGAGGAGTGGGTATGAACAAGTGTGCTTCGTTCGCGATAACCGTAATTCTGTGTGCTGGTCTTTTTTCTCCACTGTCGGCTCAACAGGGCAACAGTGTTTTGACGGGACTTGTGGAGGACGCATCCAAGGCCCGAATTCCGGGCGTTGAGGTGACGGCAACGCATACGCAAACGGGCGCGAACGTCGTTGTAATCACGAACGAGGCCGGCGTCTACAACATTCCGAATCTGGTACCTGGACAGTACACGTTGCGAGCGTCACTGCCGGGCTTCCAGCCGCAGGCCTTCCAGAACATCGAATTGAGTGGAAGCGAAACACGACGCTTCAACTTCACGCTGCAGGTGGCCGCGGCCGCGACAACCGTGGAGGTCACCGTCGATGCGCAGCAGTTGCTGACTCAATCGAGCGGAACAGTGGCTGAATTGCTGCCGCAACAAGCCGTGCGGGATCTGCCGCTGGTGGGTAACGACGTTCTGGACCTCGTCAGCGTACTTCCCGGCGTGCAGTTGGCGCCGGTTGGAACAATGACTTTCGGCGGGGACACCCTGAACCAGTCGGGTGGCGCGAGCCGCTTCACGACGCTTGCAGGCGTCAGCGCGACGTTCGTCAACACGAGCGTCAACGGTCTTTCGGTAACGGACAACTTTTATTCAGGAATTGGAGAACCGGACAATACGTCGGGCATTCTCTCGGTGACTCGTGTGAACCCCGACATGATCGGCGAAGTTCGTATGGTCCTCACGCCGGTGGACGCGGAACTGGGCCGCGGAAACGGACAGATCCAGTTGACGACTCGCTCGGGCACCAACACATTTGCAGGCGGCGCGCGCTGGGATATCCGCAATCCGGCGCTGAACGCGCGGACGTGGCTGGATAACTCGACGTTCGTGAACAATCCCGGATGCGATCCGAGCAAGCGCGGCTCGTGCGTGGCCCCGCGGAATTGGTATAACCAGAATCAGTTCACGTTGAACTATGGCGGTCCGATCAAACGCAACAAGACGTTTTTCTTTGCGCTTTACGATCAGCAGCTCACGCGCCTGAAAGCTCCGGTCAACAATACGGTTCTCAGTCCTTGCGCCCGGAATGGCATATTCCGTTACTACCCCGGTTGGGTTAACGGCAACGCGCTCACTCCGACGCCCGCGCCGGCGCCCGTAGAGAACCTGTCGCGTCCCGTCGTCGACATCAGCGGAAATCCTGTTCGTCCCACCACGAACGCCGACGGATCCGCGTATACGGACTCGCTGCGCTACGTCAGCGTTTTCGGTCCAATCGATTTTGCGAACTTTCCGGCCAGTGTGGCCCCGGACTGCTCCAACGTCCGGCTCCTCAACGGCGGCCTCACAGGCGCTTCGAGTCCTGCGAACGCCTGGGACCCCAATCGCTGGAATTCCGACCGGACTGGATTCGTCTCGCAGGTCTTCAACCAAATGCCGGCGCCGAACAACTATGAAATCGGCGATGGTTTGAACACTGCAGGCAACCGCTACGTGCGGCGGCAAAAAGGCGCCGATGGCGGAGGCTTTCTCGGCTCTCCCGGCGCGGCCGGCGACAGCACCGACCGGAAGCAGATCAATGTAAAGATCGACCACATTTTCACCCAGCGTCACAGGATCTCCGCGCAGGGAAGTTATGAGCGCGACGATTCTGAAATCAATGCTCCGAACTATGCCCAGGGATTCTGGGGTTCGCTTCAGCGGAGGCCGCTGAGTTTCGCGGCGAACTTTAATTCGACGTTGTCGCCCGCAATGGTCAACGAAGTCCGCTTCGGCCTTCGACGCACATCCAACAACGTTCTGGAAGGGATGGACAATCCGGGCTATCGCGACGAGGCCAGAAACTTCTTTCCGACCATCAACGGAATTCCCGTCATCGTGAACCTGCCGATCATCAACAGTCCCATGATCGATTTCGCCGGTAACACGCAGGGCAACAAGACTCGCAGTATGACCTTCGCCGATACTTTCAGCTGGACGCGCGGGACGCATTCCATGCGAATCGGAGGAGAATTCCGCACGAGCCACGTCGATGCGTTCAGCAATCCGAACCTGATCCCGCGTCTTGCCGGCGGTCTCGGCCAGGTTCCAGTGCAGATTCCCGCATGCAACAACTGCGACTTCGAAACTCTCCTGGACACCAATGTCAACTATGGAGGCGGCAATACCCGCCACTTCCAGAACGGCAATCGCGTCAACCTGGAAAACCTCCTTCTGCTCCAGTCGGGCTCGATCGGAAACATGACTCAGTATTACTTTGTGCAGGACGCGAACAAGCTCGATCAGTTCGAAAGCATCTCGACCACCGACCTGCATGGCCGCATCTGGCTCCAGCGCGAAGGCTCGCTCTTCTTCCAGAACGACTGGAAGATAAAGCGCGATTTGACTCTCAATCTGGGCCTGCGCTGGGAATATTACGGCGTGCCGTGGGAAGCGCGGGGACTGCTGCCCACACCTGTCGGCAGTAATCTGGCGGGAGCGTTTGGAATTTCCGGTGACAGCTGGGATGACTGGTGGCAGTCGAATCCAAGATCAAACGGCAAGCCCACGGTAATGGAACACGTTGGTCCGAATTCCACGAACCCAGGCCGTTCGATCTATAACAAGGATAAAAACAATTTCGGTCCGGTCTTCGGCTTCGCCTGGAACGTTCCCTGGTTTGGACAGGGAAAGACAATTGTTCGCGGCGGATATTCGATGACGTATCAGGGCGGCGGGAACTTCGCCGCTCTGGACGGCACAGCCGGCGAAGTTCCCGGCTCCGTCTGGGTCGCGAACTATGGATCGGCTCCGAACACCTACACCCGGTTGGCGGACTTCGGAACAGCTTCAAAGAGCCTGGTCACGCCTGCGACGTTCAATTTCAGGAACTATGGTCCCAAGGCTGTCGTGCCGCTCCCGCCCGACGCCGCAAATCCGGCACAGGCGGTGAAGCCGATGTCGCCGGTGCCGATGCGGTTCCGGCCGCTGGGCGGCATTCCGACCGAGTTCTTCGACGATAACTACATGGCGCCTTATATCCAGAACTTCACACTGGCCATCACGCGTAATGTCGCCAGGAACATGACCGTGGACGTCCGTTACGTCGGCACGATTGCCCGGAAGCTCTTTTCCGAAAACCCGGTGAATGCGCCCAACTTCCTGACGAACGGCTTGAAGGATGCCTTCGACGCTGTGCGGCGCGGAGAGGAGTCGCCTCTTCTCAACGATCTGACCACCTCCGTCAACGGAGCGTTCGGTGGTTCAGGCGCCACGTGGTTGCGAAGCCAGACCGGAGTCGCGTGTCCCGGCTTCTCGAACGTCATTCTTTCGGACAGCCTTGCCAGAGGTGATTACGCTGCCGTCGCCGACTGCATGTCCTGGACAAACGCCGGATTGCTCGGCGAGCCCGGTGAGCAAGGTCTGCTTTTCAAACGCAGCCTCAGCGCGCGTTATCCCAACGGTGTGCCGGACAATTTCGTTGTCGCCAATCCGCAGTTCGGCAACCTGAACATCGTGGGTAACATGCACAAGACCAACTACCACTCGGTTCAAACACAACTCACAGTGCGGCCGAACTCCCTGGGCATGAGTTATCAGGGAACGTTTACGTGGAGCCGGCTGCTCGGTTCGCCGAGCGCGCCGAACCAGGTGACCGGTCTTGTTGCGTACTACTCCATGGACCGGAGGAATGAAGACTACGGCCTCCAGTTCCAACATCGTTCGTTGGACTACCGCAGCTATGGCACATTCGCGCTGCCCATCGGACCCGGCAAGAACCTGCTCGGCAACAGTTCAGGATGGCTTGCCCGTCTGGTCGAGAACTGGCAGGTGAGCGGCATCTTCTCGATCAGCACTGGAATCCCGTCGACGATCGTGGGCCGCAGCGGTCTTTATGAAAGCCGCAGCAGTTCGAACTTCACACCTTTCAACTTTGAAACGACTGTCGCTCCCGCGGAATTGACTCCGGCAGGCGCTGCGAAGTTCGGCAACTTCACCGGCGTCGGCAAAGTCGACTGGAAGGATGGAGCTGCGGCCGGTACGTACTTCCCGGGTGTCAACTTCGTTCGCGTCCCTGACCCGCAATGCGCCGCGGTCACCGCCCTGCAAGGACTCCGAGACCGATGCAACAGCGGACTCACTGCGCTGGCCGTGGTCGAATCCGGATCTCAGACGATCGTCCTGCAGAATGCGCAGCCGGGCACGCGGGGCAGTCTCGGCGTCGGCACAGTTGAAGGCCCTGCGATGTGGGGACTCGATGGATCGATAAGCAAGGCGTTCCGAATCGACGAGAAAAGGAAACTCCAGATCCGGTTCGACGCAACAAACATCCTGAATCACGCGCAGCCTTGTTCTCCGGGATTCTGCGCCGGGTTTAACACTCGCGGCACCAATCTCGCATTAAACAACCCGAGCAACTTCGGCCTGATCGGCGTAAAAACTCTCATGGCGCCGCGCCAGTTCCAGGCGACGTTGCGGCTCGACTTCTAAGCGGAGGTTGTATGAAAAGAAACTCGCGTGCATTTCTCCTGGTAGTGATCATCTCGGCGGCTCTGACTCCCCTCTTTGCCGCCGATATCACCGGCACATGGACCGCGTCCTTCGACACACAGATCGGAGTTCAGAATTACTCCTACACCTTCAAAGTCGAAGGAAACAGACTTACGGGCCGCGTGAAATCGATGTATTCCGACGGGGAAATAACCGAAGGGACCATCAACGGTGACGACATCTCATTTGTGGAGAACCTGAACTTTGAAGGCATGCCTTTGCGCATCACCTATAAAGGGAAAATCTCCGGGGATGAAATCAAACTGACCAGAAACGTCGCCGACATCGCGATGGAAGAAGCCGTCGCGAAACGCGCCAAATAAATTCCGGGACGGTTGCGTCGTTTCCCTAATTCTTGAAAAGCCCGAATTAGGGAAACGACGCAACCGTCCCGGAATTTGTCCTTCGCGGTGTATAATCCGCTCACCCTCAGCGACTCTATTCAAAAAAACCGGTCACCGTTTAGGGGGTGTGCGTTTTTCATGCGAGTTTGTACTCACGAAGTCGAAGTTGGTCCTTTCCTCATTGATCTCTCGACAGGCCGTTTGCTGCGCGACGGAGTGGAACTGCCCCTTCGTCCGCAGGCGTGCCGCGTTTTCAAGACGCTGATCCAAAACCGCGGTCAATACGTCGACTACGCAAACATGATCACGGAAGCATGGGACGGCACGGTGGTTTCCCGGCACACGGTCGACGTCACTGTCGGCGAGGTTCGAAAGGTCCTGCAGGAATTCGGCTCGTGGATAACGCATCGCCCCAAGGTCGGTTACAGGCTGAATGTCCCGAAATCCGAAGATCTCGTGCGAAAAGGCTGGCACTTCTGGAACCGGCGAACGCGCGAAGGATTTGAAAAAGCGCTGGACTCCTTTCAAGCTGCAGCGCTCGAAGACGGCACGGATTTCCGCGTGTATCACGGCCTCGCCGCCACTTACCTGATGCAGGGAACATACTGTCTCCGCGCGGCGCGCGAAGCGCACCCGGCATTCCGCGACGCTCTCGACCGGGCAGTCACACTCGCCGGGATGACACCCGACCTGAGAGTTCATCACGCGCACGGCCTGCACGTCTTCGAGCGGGATTTCGCCCGGGCGGAAGCCGAGTTTCTTCAGGTCGAGCGGGACAAGCCAACGCTGACCCCGATGTATGGCTTCCTTGCGATGATGTACATCAGCCGGGGCCGTTTCGCCGAGGCGTTGAACACGCTGGTGAAAGGTTACAAAGTCGATCCGCTCTTTCCGGTTCTGCCTGCCGTCGAGGTGTCCGTTCATTTCTTCGCTCGCAATTACGATGCTGCCATCGCCTGCGGCCGCAAGAGTCTCGAACTCCATCCTTATATTCTGGTGGGACGCAACTTTTACGCGCAGGCTCTGGACTATTCGGGCCGGTTCGAAGAAGCTCTGCGGGAATACCGCAGCGCATGCACAATGCTGCCGGGTTTGAACTGGCTGCGGATTCTTGAAGGCGCGTGTCTGGCGAGAAGCGGCCGGACAAAGGAAGCGTCAGCTATCCTGCACGACATCGAGCGGATGCGTCCGACCGAGTACGTGGACCCCTGCTACCTTGCCCTGCTATACGACGCGCTCGGAAACCGCGACCGCGCCTTCGAGGAACTGGAACGCGCAATCCAGGAAAACTCGATCACGCTTTGCCTTCTGGACGTCGATCCCAAAATGGATTCGATGCGGCGCGATCCCCGGTTCGCGTCGGTAGTCCGGCGGGTCTTCTCGCCACCATCGTTCAATCTTTCGGATTCGTCGCAAACATTGTCAGCTCAGGCGTAAATCCCCTATCGTCCATCTCCAGCGCCGCTTTGATCATGTGCGCGATGTCTTCTCCTCGCAGCTTCGTCGGATTGTCCTTCTGCGTAAAGCCGGCAGCGGCTCCGAAGTTGGTGAGGACTTCGCTGGGATTGATCAGGAAAACGCGGACGTTGTGCTGCCGAAGCTCGGCGCGCCAGCATTCGGTCATGCCTCGAAGAGCGAATTTGCTCGCATAGTACGCGGTGCCGTTGGCTGCGCCCCGCAGGCTGGCGGTCGAGCAGATGTTGACGATGTTGCCTTTGTTTTGCTCGATGAAGTGCTTCGCCGCTTCGCGTCCCATCAGCATTGCGCCGGTAACATTGGTCGCGAACACGGCATCGAAGCTGGTGCGGTCCATGTCCACAAGCTTTTTGAAGACGCCGAAGCCGGCGTTGTTCACAAGGATATCGAGATGCCCCAGCGCCTGAAGCGCCTCGCGATACGTTCGCTGCACATCCGCTTCACTGGCGACGTCCGCGCGGATCGCAACCGCATTGAGCGACTCCGCGGATTTATACAACTTCTTCTCATCTCGCCCGGTGATGGCGACGCGCGTGCCGGCATCGATCAGAACTTTCGCGATCGAAAATCCGATGCCGCTGCTTCCGCCGGTGACGAGAGCCGTTGCGTTTTGGAGATTCATGATTGTGACCCCACTTTCCCTATCTCGAGTTCCAGTAGTTTCAACCTGGCCCGTTCTCCCATCGTGATGAGCACATCACCGGCTTCGATGCGCAAATCCGCGGACGGATTGAACTGCATGGTGCCGTTCTTCCGCTGGATCGCGAGAACGATGACGCCATAGTTGCTGCCGATACGCAACTGTTCGAGCGTAAAGGACACGACCGGGCTCGATGGACCGATCTGAATCTGCTCGATCTCCAGGTCCAGATCCGAAGACTGACGGAACGCCGAAGCCACATCGAGAAACGTCGCGACGTGAGGGCGCAACATCGACTGAGCCAGACGATGGCCGATGTACGAGTATGGCGTAAAGACTGTCGTGGCGCCCGCGCGCCGGAGTTTTTCTTCAGCCTGGTCGTCGCTGGCTCGGGCGGCGATGACGAGTTGCGGATTGAGGACCTTCGCCGACAGGGCCACGTACACGTTTTCGGCGTCACTCGCGATCGCCGTAACCAGCCCCCTGGCGGTTTCGACTCGCGCCTGTCTCAGGACTTCGTCCTTCGTCGCATCTCCAAGAAGCGTTATGACGCCTTTATCGGTTGCCCAGCGCGCGCGCTCGATCGTGTTGTCGATGAGAACGACGGTCACGTCGCTTCGAAGCAACTGCTGGATGACGCTGCGGCCGACGCGGCCCGCGCCGCACACGATGTAATGTCCGGAAATATCTTTAAGCATGCGATCCCTCCGCCTCTGGCCGAAGTAATCCCCCATCTCCATCCGAAGCAGCGTTTCGCCCAAAACTGCCAGCGACACAAAAACCGTCGAAACACCGGTCAACATCAGGAATGCCGCGAACCAGCGGCCCTCGCGGCTGAGCGGATGAAGCTCACCATATCCGACAGTCGTCAGCGTCATCATCGTCATGTAGAAGCCGTCGAAGAAAGACCAGCCTTCGACGACAACGAACCCCACGGTCCCGACGATAATGAGGGCGACGAGGAGTGACGCGATGACGATGAGCCGCGTTACGAATTGACGCACGGTGGGAGATTATAGAGGAGTAATTCCGGGACGGTTGCGTCGTTTCCCTAATTCGAGCTCTTCAAGAATTAGGGAAACGACGCAACCGTCCCGGAATTATTTAGTTCGCGCCCCTTCCGATATTTTTCAAAAGGTCGCCCTTCGTGATATCGCGATCCGGAGGATTAGGCTGATGCACCGGAATGATTGTCGTGTAGTCGATCATCAACCGATCCAGCTCCGAAGCGAACAGCTTCTCGAGCCCACTCGGGTTCGCCGGCGGAGCCGCATTCGCTGCCGGCGCATTGAACGCATCGCCTTCGACGACAGCCTTTATCTTCGGCAGATACGCAACGATCATGTCTTCCGCGTGTGCGACACCCTTGAGCCAATACAACTCGATGGTGTTCATGCTGTCCTTCAGCACCTTCTTGTCACCCATGTACTCGAACTTCGCCTTCTTACCGGACTTTGCCAGCGCGTCCGGGCTCAACAGATTCCGCGTGTTCGTGAACCACGCCTCATAGAGAGGCTTGTTCATGCGGTGAGTCAGAATCGTCGCGCCCGCCTCAACGGCGGCGCGAAGCCCACCCGAATGATCCGAATGCGAGTGCGTATTGATGAAGTATTTGATGGGCTTGTTCGGAAACGTCTTTTTGACTTCCGCGATGATGTTCGTGGTCGTCATCTCGCTCTGCGGCGCTTCGATGACAACGATGTGATCCTTCATCTCGACGGCGACGCTGCGATATCCGCCGGTGATCATGTAGATGCCGTCGGCCAGCTTTCTTGCAGTCGGCCCTGCCGGGGCGCCACGACCGGCTACACCGCCTGGACCGCCGGCTGCCGCAGCACCTCGACCGTCACCACCACGGCCACCGCCGCCACCAGCAGCCGCCGCGCCTGCCGCACCGCCGCGACCATCACCACCGCGACCGCCCGCGCCGGCTCCGCCGGCAGCCCCGCCGCCACCTGCGCCACCGCGGCCTGCCGCAGCAGCCGGAGGCGGAGGCGCCGGCGCGTTCGCCTTCACTTCGGCTACATTGAGCTCCGTCCACGCAAGACCAGCCCGGGTTTGAACGATGCGTGTGGGGAATTTGACGCCGTTGAAATCTTTGTATCCGGAAAACGTCTGTTCGACCAGCATGTCGCCGATGAGATTGTCCTCGATCCGGGTTTCAATCTTCGCCACGAGGTTCTCATTATCGATATACCCGCTGACAATATAAGGAAGGCCGGATGGCGCCTTCTGTTCCACCGGGAACGTCACAACCATGTATCTCTTTCCGTTCACGCTTCGCTGAGAAGCCGTCGCGTTCGCCGCGTTGGCGGCTGCCAGTTTCAAAAAGCCCATAGGCGAGAGATTGAAGTCGATCTTTTGGGCGAATGTGCCGTTCGCGTTGATGGCTGTGGCATTCGGAGCTTCTGCCTGCGCCGCAAGACCACCACCGCCGGCAAGCTGCCCGTCGGGCTCGGCAGGCCGCGAGCGCAGAGAAGTCTGCTGCCCCGTTCCCGCATTGAGATCGAGATAGCGTGAATAATTCTTCAGCGTGAAGCGCGGCCACCCTTTAACCGCGCTGCGCGCCTGCCCCATCGCGGTGCCTTCGAATCCGGACGGGCCGGAGTATTCGATCGATCGAAGGCTGTCATAGCCCGACGCCTTCGACGCATTGCTGATCACTGTCTTGGCGTCCTGGGCCATGGCCATCGAAAACAGCGCCAGACAGAGGAATGACGCGACAATCGACTTCTTAAACATTGTTCGCCTCCAGAATGAATTGCGGAAATCGCCGTTACTCTACCGAAAAACGGGGTCGTTCTGCGCTAGAATTCCACTCTCTAAATCCAAGGAGGAGTTGGAATAATGTTTCGCCGGAATCTGGCTTTGTTGGCATCGGCCGCGATCCTGGTCACGATTCAGATCGCAGCGATCACCGCGCAGCAAACCGTCAAACTCCCGAATCCCGCGACCGACTGGCCCATGTTCAGCCGTGATCTTTCCGCCACTCGCTTCTCGCCGTTGAAGCAAATCACCGCTGGTAATGTCGGTTCGTTGAAACTCGGATGGAGCATGCCGTACCGCGCGGATCGAAATGCCGGCGGCGGCGGTGGTTTCGGTTTGACACAAGCGACGCCGATCGTCGTGAACGACATCATGTACGTGCCGGCCGAGAATCGAGTCCTCGCGCTCGATGCCGCTACGGGAAAGGAACTCTGGAGATACACGGCGACCGCAGGGCCCGGCGGCGCGCTCTCAAAGCGAGGCGTGACGTATTGGCCGGGCGAAGCCAACACTCCTCCGCGAATTTTCGTCACAGCGGGCCGTCGCCTCATCGCGTTGAACGCTGCGACCGGCGAGGCGGTCCAGGCATTCGGAACGAAGGGCGAAGTGGATATGGTCGTCCCGTACAATTCGCCTCCGACAATCTTCAGGAACTTCGTATTCGTCGGCGCCAACGTCGGCGAATCGCCCGCCACCGGACCCGCAGGCAACACGCGAGCCTACGACGCGCGCACGGGCGCGAAGATCTGGGAATTTCACTCCGTCCCTCACGCCGGTGAAAAAGGCAATGAAACATGGCCGGCCGACGGCTGGAAGGACCGCACGGGCGCGAACAACTGGGGCTTCTACATGACTGTGGACGCTGAGCGCAGCACGCTCTACACCGTGTTTGGCAGCCCCGCGAGCGATTACTACGGGTTCGATCGCAAAGGCGACAACCTGTTCGGAAATTCCGTAGTCGCGCTCGACGCCGCAACCGGAAAGTACAAATGGCATTTCCAAACGGTCCATCACGACCTCTGGGATATGGACCTGCCGCCCGCGCCGATCCTGCTGGACATCACGGTCAATGGAAAGAAAATCCCGGCGCTCATTCAATCAGGAAAGCTCGGGCTGGTCTTCATTCTGAATCGTGTGACCGGCGAGCCCATCTTCGGCGTCGAAGAACGTCCGGTGCCTCAAAGCGAAGCTCCAGGTGAATTCACCGCGAACACACAGCCGTTTCCGATCAAGCCTCCGATGCTTGGCAAGCATTCGTACAAACCGGAAGACCTCGTTACCGCTGCCGACACCACCGAAGCCCACGCCGCGGCCTGCCGCGATCTCGTCGAGAAGAGCGGCGGCCGGTTAGTCAACAATGGACCATACACACCGTGGGCATATCGGGCTCCGGGCGCGCCGCCGCGGACGGCCATTAATTTTCCCGGCGACATCGGCGGAACGGACTGGGGTGGAATCTCAGCGGATCCCACCACCGGATACGTCTTCATCAACATCCTGAATTACGGAAGCATCGGCTGGATCGAGAAACGTCCGGAGACCTCGCGCGTGCCGTACGATCGGGCGAGCGTGTTCGGCGGCCCGGTCGCTTCGAAGTTCTGGGACCGCAAACTCAACGCGCAAGGCGTGCTGTTGGGTGAGCAAAGCTGGCCCTGCCAGAAACCACCGTGGGGTCAGTTAGTCGCGGTCAATGCGAATACCGGCGACATTGCCTGGCAGGTCACGCTGGGTGTTACCGACGAACTTCCGGAGGGAAAGAAAAACACCGGCCGCATCAACATGGGCGGACCGATTGCAACCGCCGGCGGAGTGATCTTCATCGGCGCAACTAATGACAAACGGTTTCGCGCGTTCAGCGCGAAAGACGGGAAGGAACTCTGGGTGACGAAGCTGGATAACAGCGCGATCGCCGTTCCGATGACGTATCTCGCGAAAGGAAAACAATACGTCGCGATCACAGCGTCCGGCGGCGGCGGTATCACCGATCCGGATCCCACGAGAAACGAATCGTTATACGTATACACATTGCCGTAGAGGGAGTCGACGAATGAAAAGACATTCGATATTGCTGCTCGCTTTCGCGTTTTTTGCCGGCGTCACCACATGGACGCGCCTCGCCGAATCACAGGCGCCTGCGCCAGGCCAGCAACCGCCTGCAGCCGGTCCTCCCGTCGGGGGAGGTGGAGGTGGAGGCCAGCGCGGTGCGCCGGGCACCGAAAACGGAATTGCGACTTTCCAGACGCAATGCATGTCGTGCCATGGGCATCCCAAGGTTCCGAATGCGCCGACTCCGTCGGCCATTCGCGAAATGACGCCGGAGCGCATCTACGATTCGCTGACGACCGGCAGCATGAAGGAACAAGGCGCGAAGCTTTCGGAAGCAGACCGGCGTGGCGTTGCCGAATTCATGGCGAGCCGTCCGATCGGCAGCTCGAAGGTGGGCCACGCGAATACGATGCAGAATCAGTGCCGCACGAATCCGGCGATGACGGATCCATCGCGAGGGCCGTCATGGAATGGTTGGGGCAACGACAATTCGAACACGCGATTCCAGTCCGCCCAGGTCGCGGGCCTGACCGCCGAGCAGATTCCACGACTGAAGCTGAAATGGGCTTTCGGTTTTCCGGCAGGTGTCACCGCCAACGCGCAACCCACGATCGCATCGGGCCGCGTGTTCGTCGGCAGCGATAACGGATTTATCTATTCGCTCGACGCGGCGACAGGCTGCGTGTACTGGTCCTTTGAAAACGGCGCGATCGTTCGCAATTCGCTGGCGATCGGCCCGGTGAGCGGTCAGGGCAATGCGCGTTATGCCGTCTTCTTCGGTGACGGCAGGGCCAACGTGTTTGCCGTCGACGCGCAGACAGGCAGGCAGCTCTGGAAGACGAAAGTCGACGATCACTTCGTCGCGCGTATCACAGCGGGATCCAGGTTCTACAACGGAAGGTTGTTCGTTCCCGTGTCTTCCTCCGAAGAGTTTCGCAGCGGTCATCCCGATTACCCGTGCTGCACGTCGCGCGGAAGCGTCGTCGCGCTCGATGCGAACACCGGAAAGCAGGTCTGGAAGGCGTGGGTCGTTCCCGAAGAACCGAAGCCGTGGAAGACGATGCCGAACGGCGTGACCTTATATAAACCCGCCGGCGGCGCCGTGTGGAATTCGCCGACGATCGATCCCGTTCGCAATGCGGTGTACTTTTCGACGGGTGATGCGACAACGGCTCCTCCCGCCATAACCACCGACGGCGTCATGGCCGTGGATATCAACACCGGAAAGCTTCTGTGGTCGTATCAAGCCACCGAAAACGACGTCTTCATGGGCGGCTGTAACGGAGCGGTCAAGAGCGACGCATGCCCGCAACAGATGGGTCCCGATGCGGACATCGGTAATTCTCCAATCCTCAAAGCGCTGCCGAATGGAAAGCGTGTGCTGATGGCCGGAACCAAGGGCGGCGACGTATTCGGCCTGGATCCGGATAACAAAGGCGCTGTGGTGTTTCGCGTGAACGTCGGAGGAGTGGCGGTGGGGACGAATCGCGGCGGCCGCGCGTCGATCGTGTGGGGCGGAGCCGTCGATGATCAGCATGTCTACTACGGCGGAGGAGGCGGAGGAATCTCTGCGCTTCGTCCGACAAATGGAGAAATCGCATGGAACTTCACTGCGCCTGCGCCGACCGCCGGCGGACGCGGTCCCGCGCTGGGAGCGGCTCCAACCGCGATTCCCGGCGTTGTCTTCCAGGGCGCAGGCAACGGCACGCTGTTCGCGCTCTCTGCCGCGGATGGAAAAATCATATGGCAGTTCAATACTGCGCAACCGTTTGAAACGGTCAACGGTGTCGTGGGCGCCAAAGGCGGCCAGATAGCATCCGGCGGTGCGGTAGCCGTCGGCGGAATGTTGTACATCGGCTCCGGCTACGCCATCAGCAGCGGCGCGTCCGGAGGCAACGTACTCCTCGCTTTCGGCGTCGAGTAGACGGGTTCGGATGCTGCTCCCTCTCCCACCGGGAGAGGGACGTCGCGCCGCGAAGCGCGAGCCCGACAGGGCGAAGCCTCAAGAAAAGGCGCGACAGGGTGAGGGCCGTCATGGACTTTCTTTACGACCAGTCTGCCCTACGCGTCATCTTTGGTGTTGGCGCACTCAATCGCCTACGTGAAGAACTCGAACGGCTCGGCGTCCAACGACCTCTGTTTATAGCCACCCCAGGCCGGCGCAATGCCGCAGAGCGCACTTCTCAAACTCTGACCAGCATGACCGCCGCTGTCTACTCCGAAGCGGTCATGCACGTCCCCATCATAAGCCTCAACGCCGCCCGCGAAGCCGCAGCGTGCCATCAAGCCGACAGCATCGTCTCGTTCGGCGGCGGATCCGCGATCGACACGAGCAAAGCCGTGGGCCTGGAGTTGGGCATTCCCGTCGTCGCCGTCCCGACAACTTACGGCGGTTCCGAAGTCACTCCGTTCTACGGCTACACGGAAGACGGCATCAAGAAAGGCAAACGCGATCGAAAGATGCTGCCGAAGTCGGTGATCTACGATCCTGCTTTGACCATTTCCCTGCCCGCGAACGTCTCCGGACCATCCGGCATGAACGCCATCGCGCACTGTGTCGAAGGCCTGTATGCGCGGAACGCGAATCCCGTCATGTCTCTTCTCGCGGCCGAAGGTATTCGAACACTCTCACGATCGCTGCCGATTGTGGTGAAAGAGCCATCGAACATGGATGCTCGTTCCAACGCGTTCTATGGAGCGTGGCTGGCCGGCATGGTCCTCGGTTCGGTCGGGATGGCCGTCCATCACAACATCAGCCACGTCCTTGGAGGATCGTTTGGCCTTCCTCACGCGGACATCCACACGGTGATCCTTCCTCATGCGGCGGCCTTCAACCGCGACGCCGCTCCCGAAGCCATGCGCATCATCGCCGAAGCCCTGGGCGCTGCCGACGCAGCTCAAGGTCTGTTCGATCTCGCTGTCCGTATCGGCGCCCCCACTTCACTGAAACAACTCGGCATGCCGGAAAACCAGATCGCTCGCGCCGCCCAACTGGTTATCGAGCATCCGTATCCCAACCCCCGACCTGTGGAGTTCGCCGGCATCCGCCAACTGCTCAATGACGCCTTCCACGGCATACGCCCTTCCGCGAAACAATAGTTCTCGCGTCTGAGCTTGCGCTGCACACACCGAGCATTGCCTGAGTTTCCGAATGGCCGTAGAATCTGTGCCCGCCAAACCCTTGCAAGTCGCCTTTCCCAGTTTTGTGACGAACGATATGCGGCGGCTTGTGGTCGCTTAGGTTAATGGCACCGGTTCGGCTAATCATATGTCCGGCCGACAACAGTTCTTCAAAAAGAGGAGGTCCATTGCTTCAGGAGCAATCTTGGGACATTGATGAGCTCCGCAGCTGTCTGGAGGCGTCCTGCGCTCGTGAGCAGAAAGCTCAGTGCGCTGCTCAGATTATCCGCCGGTATGGGTACCGTTGGGTCGGACTCTACGACGTAGGCCCTGCGGAAATCTGGGTTATCGCCTAGGACGGCCCCGCTGCCCCGACTCATCCACGGTTTCCGGTTACGAGCGGACTCAACGGTGCTGCAGTGGCAAGTTCCGCACCGGTTATTGTTCAGGACGTGACGCAAGACGCACGGTATCTAACGACTCTCGGGAGCACGAAAGCGGAGATGGTCGTGCCGGTGCGGAGCGTCGACGGTCGCGTTGTGGGCACGATTGATGTCGAAAGCGAGCAACTGGGTGCCTTCACCGAAGACGATCGGCGTTTCCTCGAAGCATGTGCGGAGGTCATCCTGCCGCTTTGGTCTTCACCTGTTGGGTCAGGATGAGGCGGCCGACAAGGCGCGGCAGGCCACGAGCGGCGTGTCAGAGTCGTTGTGCGCTAACCCACAGACACCTTCGTTGAGGGTGCATCGTGCAAGTTGAACATCTTGGTCGAGTTCTCTGGGACTACTTGCGGATTGGTCGGCCGCTTGAACAGCGGGAAGCAATCGTAGTCTTCGGCGGCCATGATCTGCGAGTCGCCGATTGGGCTGCGCAACTCTGGCTAGATGGCTGGGCGCCAAGGCTCGTTCTCTCCGGCGGGTTCGGTTACTACACCGGCAAGATATGGAGCGAGCCAGAAGCGCACAAATTCCGCCGCATTGCGTTGGAGAAAGGCGTGGCGGCTAACGCAATCCTAATTGAAGATCGGTCTCGAAATTCCGGTGAGAACGTGACGAGCACGCGCGAGCTGCTGCGAGAGCATGGAATCACTTTGCACAGTGCAATCTGCGTACAGAAGCCGTATCTCGAGCGTCGCGTCCTATTAACGTTGAAGAGGCAATGGCCAGGTTGCGAGTTTCTATTGGCCTCCCCGCCGATCGAATACGTATCCGCATCCGGACATCATCGATTTCCATAAATTGATCAACGAGCTCGTCGGTCAGGTTGATCGCATCGAAAGATACCCGGCGCTCGGATTTACGGAGAGCACGGAAGTACCAGGAGAGGTGCTTCTGGCGAAGCATCAACTGATTACCCTGGGCTTCGTTCATCACCTCGTTCAACCGCGTGTCAGCGCACAAAAACCGGTTGCAATGGACGATCATGCATAAAGTGGCAAGCTACGCAGGTCAGCGCGCCGCCGCTGAACCGGGGCGTTATGCGCACACAAAGCGCTTTGACCGCAACCTTGTTGGAGGCAAAGCGTCAGAAAGGTAGAATCGCCCCACAGAGGTTCAGATGATCCTTACGATTGAACTCGACCAAGAAGAAGACGGCCGCTGGATTGCTGAGGTGATCAACATTCCAGGTGCGCTTGCCTACGGCACAACCTCGGAACAAGCCAAGGCAAAGGCTCAAGCCATAGCGCTGCGTGTGCTCGCTGATCAGCTTGAGCATGGCGAAACAACCGACGATCTCTCAAATATTTCTTTCGACGCGGCGTGAGCAAATGGCCGAGCAGCAAGGCAAAGCAAGTCTTGGCCGCGTTGCTTCGTATCGGCTGGACGGTCAAGCCTCAGGTTGGCTCACATCAGCTTTTGGAACGGGCTGGCTGGTCGGACTACGTGTTTGCGATTCACGATCGCGAGGAGATCGGTCCGAAGATGCTCGTAAAAATCGCCAAGAAGACAGGGTTGCGTCCAGAGGACCTCTAGCCGGAGCGCATGACAATCCGCTGCAGACCGACGAGCGGCAGAATCGTTAGGTACATTCATGGCGACGTTCGGAGAATGGCAGTTTGAGTGTGATCCCGAGGCAACGATATTGGCGTATTCAGACGTTGAGCAGGGCGGTGCTGAGGGCTGCACCTGTAACGGATGTAGAAACTTTGTGGCTGCTCGGGGCCGCGTTTTTCCGAAAGCGTTCCTTGAGTTCCTGGCAACCGTAGGTGTTGACCCGTTGAAGGATGCCGAGGCTTATCACGTCGCGCGGCTCGCTCCGGGTTGTCATGCCTATGGCGGCTGGTTTCATTTTGTCGGTCAGCTAAACGTTGACGGTGATTTCGGGGTGGTCGACTTTGGTGATGGATTCACCGCTTGTTTATGTAGTGCAAGCGCACCGAGACTCGGATCCTTCGAGGGCTTGTCCGTTGTTCAGCTTGAGTTTCAAGCGGAAGCTGTGCCATGGATGCTTTCTGAACCAGAGCGGACGTAGCGGCCTTTACCCCAACTAATACGGCGGGGACAAGAAAGCTTATGCAACCAATCGGAAGACAGAGGGTTCCGCGGGAAGTGGCCATCCCTAGTCTCGTGCAACGCTGGCGAGCCGAGGGTGTGAAAGATCAATCCGCCAGCCACGAGTAAAGAGCCCTCACATGTTGCTTCAGATATCGCCGCAGGAATGCTGGCAAGCGATTGTGAGGTTCGCGGAAGAATCCACTGCTGGCTAACCCAAAATCACCAACGCCGGAACTCTTCCGGCTTTCGCATCGTAGATACCCGCCATGAAGCCCATCTACCGGATCTTTCGTCGATTTGCGCTTTCTCCGACCTTCACCATCGTGGCTCTGCTGACTCTGGCGTTAAGCATCGGCGCCAACACCGCGATCTTCAGCGTTATGAATGGGGTTCTGATCAAGCCGCTGCCTTACCCTGATCCGGAAGCGCTCGTCGGAGTCTGGCATCTGGCACCGGGTGTGAAGTCGATCACAGGCAAGGTCAACTTTTCGGCCGGCATGTACTTCACATACCGTGACGAAAACCGGACGTTCCAGGAAATCGGATTGTTTTCAGGAGGCGGGGCAAGCGTCACCGGACTCGCGGAGCCCGAACAAGTGCTCGTGACTCTCGTTACCTACGGCGTCTTACAAGCCCTTGGGGTGCAGCCTGTTCTTGGCCGCTGGTTCTCACAGGCCGACGACGCGCCTGGCTCTGAAGAGACAGTCATTCTGACCTACGACTATTGGCAAAGGCGATTCGGCGCCGACAGATCGATCGTCGGACGCACGATCAATGTCGATTCGCGACCGAGACAGATCATCGGCGTCATGCCGCGCGGATTCCGTGTTGTGAACATACCATCCGACCTGATCCTGCCGCAGCGCATCGATCGCAGCAGGGTCCTGATGGGAGATTTCAGTTTTCGCGGAATCGCGCGGCTCAAGCCCGGCGTTTCGCTGCAGGAAGCCAATGCGGATGTCTCGCGAATGCTGCCGATCTGGCTGGAAGCATGGCCGATGGTGGCCGGAATGGACCGTTCGATCTTTCGCACTGCCCGCTTCGAACCCAGCCTCCAGCCTCTGAAGGACGATGTCGTCGGCGATGTCGGAAACGTGCTTCGGGTTCTGATGGGAACGATCGGCATGGTGTTGTTGATCGCGTGCGCCAACGTGGCAAACCTCCTTCTTGTCCGCGCACAGGGCCGGCAACAGGAACTGGCAACTCGAGCCGCGCTCGGCGCAAGCTGGATGAGGATCGCGCGCGAGATGCTCACGGAAAGTGTGACGATTGGAATGCTGGGCGGCGCGCTTGGTGTTGCTCTCGCATACGCCGGCCTGAAGCTTCTGATATCGATCGGACCGCAGACACTCCCCCGACTCGACGAAATCAGCATCGACTCGCTCGTTCTCGCATTCACGCTTGGCGTCTCCCTGATCTCGGGTCTGCTGTTCGGCGTGATTCCTGTTTTGAAATACGCCGGACCGCGACTCGCCGAAAGCCTGCGTTCCGGTGGACGGACATTGAGTCACGGCCGCGAACGGCACCGCGCGCGTAACACGCTGGTGGTTGTGCAAGTGGCGTCGGCGCTCGTGCTGCTGATCGGGGCCGGATTGATGATCCGCACGTTTCAGGCTCTACGGAATATCGAACCGGGATTTACCAATCCCGAGGAAATACAGATCCTCCGTATCTCGATTCCGCAAGCCCAGGTCCGGGAACCGGAACGCGTCATGCGCATGGAAAATGAAATGCTCGACAAGCTCGCGGCGATTCCCGGTGTGACGTCGGTCGCCTTTGCGAGCAGCGCTCCGATGGAAGGGTTCAATTCCAACGACCTCGTCTTCGCGGAAGACAAACAGTATGCAGCCGGAGAGATTCCTCCCATCCGCCGATTCCGGCACATCACGCCGCGATATTTCGAAACCATTGGAACGCCGCTCATCGCCGGGCGCTACTTTACCTGGACCGATATTTACGAGACGCGCCGTGTCGCGATCGTTTCCGAAAACACGGCAAAAGAGATGTGGGGCAGTGTCAGCTCTGCACTGGGTAAACGGATTCGCCAGGTAACAGCAGGCCCATGGCGGGAAATCGTCGGTGTAGTCGGCAACGTTTACGACAACGGCGTACACGAGAAAGCGCCGACGTTCGTTTATTGGCCGGCCATGGTCGACATGTTTTATCTGGACCCCGTGCGCGTCACCCGCGGCGGCTCGTTCCAGATTCGCACGACACGCGCCGGAACGGAGAGCTTCCTCGCGGAAGCAAGACAAGCGATCTGGTCTGTGAACGCAAATCTGCCGGTGTTCCGTGTCCGCACGCTCAAGGAGATTTACGATACGTCGATGGCGCGGACGTCGTTCACTCTCGTGATGCTCGGCATCGCCGGCGCGATGGCCCTCGTGCTCGGGCTGGTCGGGCTCTACGGCGTCATCTCTTATTCCGTGTCACAGCGGACGCGCGAAGTCGGCATCAGGATGGCTCTGGGCGCGCAAACGTCGGGATTGATTCGAGCATTCGTGGGACAAGGCTTGATGCTGGCAGCGATTGGAATCGTTGTTGGCCTCGGAGCCGCAGCGGCGTTGTCGCGGTTGATGCGGTCGTTCCTTTTCAACACGAGTCCTCTGGATTTGGTGACGTATGCGGCTGTCGCAATGGCGCTGGTATTCGTTGCGGTCCTTGCAAGCTACATCCCTGCTCGCCGGGTAACCGCAGTAAATCCAGTGGACGCTCTGCGGGCCGACTAGGTCAGGTTCAACTGCCGGACCAGCGGGTCGGTGTCGTCTTCGTAGATGATTTCGATTCGGTTCTGGTCGTACCGGCGATACCACCAAAGCGAGAAGAGAATGCCGGCGACCGAGGCGAAGAACATTGCGATGCGCAGTGGGTGCTCTCCCACCCAGCGTTCCATGCTTGCAATGGTGAACGTATAGATGGTGAAGCCGTACAAATAGGCTGCCGCCAGAAACGCGAGGTGCGACTTGGCAGGCAGGTACGAACAGGTGAACGGAACCTTATTGAACTTGTAAAAGAAGAACTCGGTTAGCAGAGCAGCCACAGCCAGCCCGAACGCCACATGGAAGACTGCTTCAGCGGCGTCGAAGAACCAAAGCTCGAATGGGATGAGCGCCGCGTAAACAGGAAGAATGCCCTTCAGCAAAACCCACCTGCGAATCGCCTTCAGATATTCTGCGGCGTCGCTCCCGCTGGTGATCTGGAACATCCAGTTGGCCGGCAGTTCGTAAGGAATATTGAAGGTTGCCCGCAACCCGGACACCACGAAGAACGACAGGATCAACGGAGCCTCGATCAGGCCTCGCGTTGAAATCGTGACCACAAAGGCGGCGTCCCGTTGGAGCACAAACAACGACGAAACCGCCAGCGCGATCCCTATTCCGCCGTACATCGCAATGAAAAGCCGATGCGTGGCGCTGCGTCCGAAAATGCGGCTGATGAAATGAAAGGAAGCGCGCTGAAACGGATGACGCAGAAGCGCGGCGTTCATCAGCCGCGTCCATGCGCTCACGAGCCGCGACTGCGCGAAGATCTCCGACTCGATGCCTTCAAGGATCTTTTTCGAGTATCGGCGGTAGCTGACCAGATAAGTCACCACAAACACCGCCATCAGTACACCAATCGACTGAACCGCCGTCGCGGCCCAACGCTGCGAGGCCGGGATGAGCGTGCCTTCCGGATTCAGCGACTCATAGATGCCGAGAAACCAGAACAACGGAATGTAGTCGAGAGCGCGCGGCTCGCTTTCGACGAGCAGGCGAAGGCTGGTCGATAGTCCCGGCGTGATCAGGAAGACGGTCACCAGAAGCGACATCGAGACCATCTGAATCCATGGCGAGAGACGCCGGAAGGCCGCGGGAGTCATCAGGTTGATCAACACACCCTGCAGGGCTGCGAAGAACAGCGCGGTAAAGATCGATCCGCCGAGTACCGCTCCGGCATGCGCAAAGAAGGACGGCAAGATGACATCCAGCCGATCGTCGCGAAGCAGATACACGTACGGAATGATGATGCATGAGAAGAAATTGATGGCCACGACGAACATCAGGAGGAATGACCACAGCGCCGTTGCCTTCGCGGCAAAGAACTCGCGCAACGAGATGGGAAGCGGCGTCAGGATCAGGTAGTCCCGGCGATCGGGGAAAAGCGAATCCCATTTGAACGTCATGACGAAGCCCATCACGACCATCGCGTACGCAACGAACGTGTAACGATCGCCGGTCCGCAGCCAGAGCCGCGTGTATTCCGATCGGGTCAGGGGATGGTCGACGATCGTGTACAACGCCAGAAACGCTCCGGGAACCGCCAGCATCGCGACAATCTGAACCACGTTGGCCCGCTCGTCCGCATCCGGCGAGAGTGAATCTTTATCGAAAAAACGTGAGAAGAAGTGCGCGACCAGCGTTCGATATTGCCCCTTCATACCTTATGGGCGATGGCTGATCGCCTGTGCAATATCCTTCGCGACAGCTTCCATATCTTCATGCTGGACAAGCTGAGTGAAGATTTCTTCGAGTGACGGCAGGTGCATCAGATCGCGGAGGCGGCCGACGCTGTCTTCCGCCTTGATCTCGCCTCTATAGATGATGATCACCTTCGCGCAGATCCTTTCGACGACCTCCAGAACGTGCGAGATGTAAAGAATGATCTTGCCGCGCGCCGAAAGCTCATTGACCAGATGCCTGAACAGAAGCGCCGATGAAACGTCCAGGCCGGATAACGGCTCATCGAAAATCAGAATGTCGGGATCATGAAGAAGCGCCGCGGAAATCAGCACGCGCTGCTTCATGCCTTTGGAGTACGACGCGAGCGGCGAGTGTCGATGCAGGTGGAGGGAAAACAGCTTGAGCAGGTCCGTTGCTTTCTCGTTGACGACTTTTTCCGGCAACTCGCGCAGGCGACCCATGAGCTGTAGATATTCCATGCCGCTGAGCGCGGGATACACATGCGCTTCCTCGGGAACATAGCCCAGCCGGCGTTTGAAGCCGATGAAGTCGCGGCGGACGTCGGTACCGTCGAGAAGGATCTGGCCTGCGGAAGGCTCCACCAGGCCTGTCAGCATTTTCACCGTGGTCGACTTCCCCGATCCGTTCGGACCGAGATAGCCCGTGATCTCGCCGGATTTGACGGTAAAGCTCACTTCGTTAACGACCGGTACCCGCTTGTATCGCTTCGTCAGCTTCCGGACTTCAAGTGTTGCCATGACTCTGTCCTTTGTCGATATAACGTCAGACGATATAGCCGGACCGACGACGATGTCAAGGCTGGAAATTCCGGGACGGTTGCGTCGTTTCCCTAATTCGGGCTTTTCAAGAATTAGGGAAACGACGCAACCGTCCCGGAATTTCCTACCGGCGGGTCAGGATCGAGGAGCGCAGCTGTTTCTGCTGCCAGGCGAGCATCTGCCGGGTCCACGACAGATTGTCTTTCGCAACCGTATCAATGGATGCCAGCCAGCTATGCCACGCCGCGTTGGTGAGCTGGGTCGGGTTGGTCTTCAGTTTGCCGACGACTTCCACTGCTTTTTGCGCATGCTCGGTCGCCTTATAGAAATCCGTTTGAGTAGCGAACACGCGGCTCAGATCGATATGGACCTCTGCCAGACGACTCGACTTTGGATAGCGTTTCTCGAAGTTGAGGAGCGCCCTCTTTTTCACATCGAGGTTTTTCATCGACGCGATGGCGTTGAAGGCAACAGTCTCCGCAGGATCCGGAAAAGCGCTCGTCGTCGGAGCAATGGGACGCCGGCTTGCTGCAGGAACGGAGAATGCTGCGAGTGCCAGGACTTTCGCTGGTTCGATCGTCACCGGTGTCGCCTTGTCGCGATCGGTGCCTGCGGGATAGTACGTCAGATTATCGAGCCGGCCTGCGACGATGAAGTATTGCCCCGCGGGAATATTGATCAGGCGAAATCGTCCGGCAGAATCCGTTTCCGTCACACTGGCGAGGCTTGCGGGATCATCGATCGCCATCGCTCCGACACGAACGCCGGCTGCGGCTCCGCCGTTTTCGGACTGGAGCGTACCTGTAACGATTCCGGTGCCGGGCTGAAGCGCTCCCGGCCTTTGCAAAAGGAGAAATGCGATGACGATGTGCCAAATCATTTCAAGCCTGCTTTGGCGGCTATGCCGTTCAGCGCAGATTCATTGAATCCGAACTGCGTGGCCACGACTTTACCATCGGCGCCGATCATCACGAAGGTCGGAAAAACGGAAATGGAATACGCTTCCGGCATTCCGGACTCGCTTCCCATGATGACCGGATATGCCATCGGCTTCGTCTTCAAGAATTTCTCGACCGTCTCCCGCGTCTCGCCGACATCCACACCGAGGATCACGAATCCCTGTGATTCGTAACTCCGCCGGAGTTTCTCGAGCGCCGGCATGCTTTGAATGCATGGACCGCACCATGATGCCCAGAAATCCAGAAGCACGGGCTTACCCTGGAGCGATTCCAGGCTATATGCCTTGCCGTCAAGGCTCACGGCTCTGAACGAAGGCGCCGCTTTGCCCGTCAAATCGACGCGGCCTGCGTTCTGCACCGCCTGTTCTTTTGCGTCGGGTGGAGGTGTGAATGCGAACAGAGCAGCCGGAACAGGCTGGTCGACTTTCAGGGCGAGCGTGAGTTGCTTCAACTTTGCCCGATACTCCAGCGGCGCGACTCCGGCAGCCGGCGGGACCTTATAGGAATACGAGATGACTTCCTGAACCGCGAACATCAGTTTCTTATCAATCCACGACGTCATGATGCCGTCGCCGATTTGCCCGCCCATTGCGGCCTGCGCCGGGATCTTCACCATGCTGTTCACGACCCAGCAATCGTAGGTCTGGCCGTCCAGTTCGATGCGTTCTTCGCGAACCGTTTTCGCGGTTTTGGAATCTTCGAAGAAACCCATGACGTCGAGGACCGCGAGATTGGCCGCGACACCATCCGGCGATTGCGCGGCGGCAAGCTTCGTGTAGATCTTCGTCGACGGCCGGTAAGTCCAGGTCGTGTCGCCGTCGGACACCATAAGGTTGCCGGCGCCAAGTTCCAGTTCGACTCTCGCTTTTCCCGGATTCGACACTGCAACGGTTTGCTTTCCGACAGCAGAAGGCACCGGGATGCGGCGGCCGTTTGCGTTCACTTCCGTTACACGCTTTCCATCGAGAGTGACTTCACCGATGATCTCGCGAACGTATTGAATGCTCTGGCGCTGCTTCGCCGCGTCCTGCACTTTTTTCCGGAGCGTTGCCGCATCGGGCAATTCCTGCGCCGCGAGAGTGAGGACCAACATAAATACAGTCGCGATGAAACGCATGGTGACCTTCCAGTGTCTATAGGATGTCTGGGCAGAAAGTGTGCAGTATTATAAACCCACTGGTACCAGGGGGCTCAGGATCAATCATATGGTCGAAATCCTGTTGTCGTTCGTTCTATTCCTACAGACAAACCCAACGGGTACGGTGACCGGCGTCGTGCGCAACGCCGCAGGCATGCCGGCGGCTGGCGTTCGCGTGTATGCGGTCTCGGCGGCCGAACCGAAAGATGGCGGCAATGCGCCCGCGCTGGAAGGTTTGAGCCAGACGGATGAAGCAGGCCGGTTCCGGCTTGAAGTTCCGGCAGGCCGCTACTTCATCGCCGCCGGTTCGGTCGAATCGCCGACGTATGCTCCGGGTACGCCGGACCTCACCCAAGCCCGACTGGTCTCCATTACTTCCGCGGCCGTCGTCGAGAACGTCGATATTTCGGGATACCTCCCTCCGAGACAATTGCCGCCCGGCGTATTTAACCCGAATCAACTCGGGAGCGGTTTTGTTTCTGGTGTAATTCAGTACGCGGACGGCACTCCCGCGGCGGGGATAAACGTAGGGGCAATGCCCGCCAGTTTCTTTAACAACACGCGGTTATTGGGAGCCCTACAGTCGGGACCGCAAATGTTTAGCCCCTCGGCTCGTCTCACCAGGACAGACAGCAATGGCCGTTACCGGCTCGAGAATCTCGCGGCGGACACGTTCTACATCCTGGCCGGTTTTGCGGATTCGCAGACGCTCTATCCCGGAGTGCCCGATATCGCCTCGGCATCCACCGTGACGGTAACGCCCACCACGAAACTCGACAATCTGAACTTCACCATTCCCCTTGCTCTGCCGGGAAAAGGAACCATCGTGAGAGGAAGGACTTTCGGCGCAGGAGGAACGCCCATTACGGCAGCCACAGTCCAGCTTCGACCAAATTCTCCGGCGCCGGTTTCTACGAGCCTGCCGCCCAGACCATCTCCTCAGGCCGCGAGCGGGCCTGACGGATCTTTCGAGATTCCGGGAGTCGCTCCGGGCGCATATGTCGCGGTGGCAATGACGTCGGACGCGAGCCCGATCTCGAGGAACATCGTCGTGACGGAAGACCGGCCCGTAGACCTCGAGTTTTCATTTCCGGTCACGGTAGTCAGCGGCCGAATATTGTCCGAGGACGGCACGCCATTCGCCGATCCGCAGGCCGTTGGCGAGGTCGCCCTCGTTTCAGGGAACAATCCAAACGCGATATTGACGACGCTCTTTCCACTCGATACCGCCGGCAGGTTCAGCAGAACAATGCAGGAAGGAGAGTACCGTTTCACTCTGAGAGCATTGCCGGTCGATTATTCGATCCACTCCATTACCGTCGCAGGCACGGAGCTCGTGAAGGACTCGATCAAAGTGACAGAGGCTGCTCCTGTGAACATAGAAGTGCGGTTGGCGAAGCGCACAAATTCCATGGGAATCAAGGTTCGCGGAAGAGTTCTTGATGCTGCCACAGGAAAACCGGCAGCCGCCCAGAGGGTGTTTTTGTGCTGTCAGGACAGCGGATCGGTCTTCAGACTCTCGACGAAAGTTCAGGAGGATGGATCTTTTGAATTCACCGGTGTCACCCGGGGTCGGTACACGCCTCAACTGCAAGGCAACACGACGCTCGGGCTTTTAGATGATGCAATTGCGGTAGGCGACGAGGACCTATCGGACGTGACGCTCCTCGCGGCAGCGGAGTTCGTGCAGCTCAGCCTGCGTGTAGCCTCAGACGATGGAAACCTCGCGGCAGCAGCCGGCTTGACAATCACGTTAACGGGAACTTCCGAACTCGTGAAGATCGTGGCTGTAGCCATTGCCAATACCGGCGAGGCACTCGCATGGGTTCCCGTCGGAAATAGTTATAGAGTCACCGTGTCAAATATTCCGGACGGCTACATCTTGAAAGCGATCGGCGGAGACAACAGCTTGTTGATGAATGGAGGCCGTCTCACCGTCGCAAAAGGCACCATTCCGAACGTGATGGTGATGATTGGGAAGAGATAGCCCTCACCCAGTGGGAAGGTAAAAGCGAACTGTAGGCGCGGTCATAGACCGCGCCTACAGTGAAACGGATCGGACGGGTACAACGTGAAGGTTGCATTGATCCTGTTACTGCTCATGCAGGCGGCCGAAAAGGGAGTCGTCACGGGACGAGTCCGCGCTGCAGACGGATCGCCGGCTGCAGGCGTTCGCGTCGCCGCGATGGCCGTTCCCGAAAACGGCGGGCCGACGGATGGATCGGTCCTCGAGAGCATCACTCAAACGGATGCGTCTGGCAGTTATCGACTGGAAAATGTTTCGCCGGGGCGGTACTACATCATTACCGGACTTGTGGAAATGCCGACTTACTTTCCGGGGGTCAATCAACGGGCCGCGGCAAAGATTGTTGATGTCGGCACAAGGTCGACCGTCACGAATATCGACTTCTCAATCGTGACGCCTTTGAGTGTCAAGGTCAGCGGCCGCCTCGTTGGAACCGTCGCGACGCGTGCGCCAATGGTGTTGCTACCGCAAGGCGGGTCAGTGCGCGTCATCAACACCACGGTCAACGATGATGGAACCTTCGAGTTCCTGAATGTGACGCCGGGCACATACGGTATTCACCTGCTGGGGATCCCGCTCCCTCTGAGGCCGACGCCGACCGTTGTGGTTGGCGATCGGGATGCAACCGGAGTTGAATTCGTTGTCCCCACCGTGGGACCGGTGCGGTTCAGTGGCATGGAAAGCGTCTGGGCTATCGATGGGTCCTGGCTCGGTGTCGTAGCCGATGAAAAAGGCGGGTCCTTTTATGCCGGCTCTGTTACTTCGAGAGCGCTTGTCGAACTCGATGCGTCCGGCAAGGTTCTGCGACAGATTTCAGCCACCCCAAGTCCGATATTGAGGCAGGCACGGTTCGCCGGAACAGATCGCTCGGTGTTTCTCGCATTCGGTACCTGGTCCGCCAATGTCCGTGCGATTGACGTGAATGGCAGCGTCATCTGGACGTATCCAGAGGCCGGCAGTACGGCGACGGGAATCGACGACGTATGGCCCGCCGATCTCGATGGCGACGGCTCGGATGAAGTAATCGTAGGCTTCAATGGCGGGACTGGTCTTCATGTGATCGACGGCAAAGGACAGCTCCGATGGAAGTCCACGGGTATCGGCAATGTGTGGCATGTCTCTGCCGGCCAGATCCTCGTAGACGGCAAACCGAACATCGTGACGACGTCTGCCTCTGGAAAAGTTCATGTGTTCAGTTTCGATGGTTCCTCCCGCAAGGATCTCGAGCCTGGACTTTACGGCAACATGGTTCGCGTGGGCCGCGCATCTCCGAACGATTCGCTGGAAACGATTTTCGCAATGGGTTCCACTCCGGCCGGGACCTCGATAACCGCGATGACCGGCGACGGCGTGCAAAAGTGGTCACTTGATCTGCCGGGCGGACGCACCAACATCTATTCTTCAGTACCCGCCCCCGGTAAAGCATGGCTCGCCATCGGTACGCAAAGCGGCCAGGTTTTTGTCGTGAATACGGAGCGCGGCACGGTCATTGCGACTCTGGATGGCGAGGGCTCCTCCCTGGACGTGGCATGGACAAAAGCCTCGCAGGATAGCGATCCGCTGCTCGTTGTCTCCTCGCGAACGAAACTCAACGCGTTCCGCATTACTCAGGAGAATGCGAAATGAAACCCTCACGCAGTTGCTTTTTGGCCCTTTTGCTCTCCGCGACATTTGCGGCGCAAACCAGTGAGCCCGTCAACACGGCGGCCGTTGAAAAGGTCAAAGCGGAAGCTGCGCGGCAATCGCAGGTGATCGAGATTGCCCGGACGCTGACCAACGTCCACGGCGCGAGGCTCACGAACTCTGCGAACATCAAAGCGGCAGGCGAGTATGCGCGGAAAAAGCTTGTCGAGTGGAAGCTGGACGACGTGCGTCTGGAAACCTGGAACTTCGGCAACGGCTGGACGAATGAAAAGTTCAGCGTCAAAGTGGTTTCCGATCCAACGCTTTCACTGCGTGCTTATCCCAAACCCTGGACTCCCGGCACGAACGCCGTAATCTCCGGCGAAGCGGTCGAAGCCATCATTCAAAACGAAGCGGACTTCGAAAAACTGCGAGGCAAGCTGCGCGGCAAATTCGCGATGATCCTGCCGCCACCGCCTGAGCCTCCGGCAGCTCAGACTGCAGTGAAGCGATTCACAGACGATGAGCTCAAAGCGCTGACCGCCCCTCCTGCGGCACCACCTCAGCAGGCCCAGGGGCAACAGCAACCGCAGCCGGCGGCACCCGCAGCGAACGCCGACGCGCCTGAAGCGGAAACGGGATTCTTCGCCTGGGTGGAAAACGCGCTGTCAGCGCCCCCCGCGGCACCAACGGGTCCCGTCCGCCAGCAACCGCGCGCTCAGCCCATCACTCGCGACCGCGTCACAGCTTTCTATTTCCAGGAGGGCGTGGCTGCGATGATCGAACCGGCGCCGGTTCGTAATGGCGCCGTCTTCGCCGTCACGGCCACAGGGGAACCCAATGCCTGGAAGAAAGATGCGAAGACGTCGAAGGTTCCGCCGCAAATCATCATCGCGGCGGATCAGTACAGCAGGATCATCGAAACGATCCGAAAGCCGGCTACAGTCACGCTCGAAGTTGATATTCGAAACACGTATCAGACGCAGGACCCGATGTCGTTCAACGTTGTCGCCGACATCAAAGGGACCGACAAAGCCGACGAACTGGTGGTCCTGGGCGCGCATCTGGACTCCTGGCACATCGGTAAAGGCGCGACGGACAACGCTGCCGGCGTGGCGGTCGTGATGGAAGCGGTGCGATTGCTCAAAGTTCTCGGACTCCCGATGCGGCGGACAGTGCGTCTCGGTCTGTGGAGCGGCGAAGAAGAAGGCATGCTTGGATCGCGCGCCTTCATCGACAGGTATTTCGTCAACCGGCCCATTGCGCAGTTGAAGCCCGGCCACTCGAAATTGTCCGCGTATTTTAATGTCGACAATGGAACGGGCGCGATTCGCGGTGTTTACATGCAGGGAAACACGGCGATCAATCCCATATTTGAAGGGTTCATGGCGCCGCTGAAGAGTCTCGGCATGACGACGCTTTCGCCCCGCAGTGTCGGCGGCACCGATCATCTGGCATTCGACAATGCAGGACTGCCGGGCTTCCAGTTCATTCAGGACCCGATCGAATACGACTCGCGTACGCATCATTCCGATCAGGACACTTTCGAACGGCTGATCGGGGAAGATCTGACGAGGAATGCGGCGATCGTCGCGTCATTTGTTTACCTGACTGCGAACCGCGACGAACCGCTGCCGCGAAAACCGCTGCCGCGAACGCTCCGGCCCGCAGGTTCTCCGGTACCGTGACGATGACTTTTCTTCTGACGCTGCTATTCGCGGGCCTTTTCGCCGGTCAGGGCATCGTGCTTCCCAATCAGGGCGGCACGATCGGTGGAGTTCTGAGGGATTCCTCCGGTAAGCCTGCCGTTCGCGTGCGCGTCGGCGCGATCACGCAACCGGAAAGGCAAGGTGAGTTGGCCGAGGCTTCGGCGATGGCAAGCATCGCGGAAACCGATGAGGCCGGCCGGTATCGTCTCGAGAACATTCCGCCCGGCAAGTACTACATCGCGGCGGGCCGCGTCGATTTTCCAACCTACTATCCCGGCACGCAGGCGCTCGGTCGCGCAACCGTCCTTTCGGTCGCGCCGGGCACTGCCGTGAATGGGATCGACTTCGCGATGCTCGACACCAGTGCACGGGTTGCCGGCCCTGAATTCTTACTTGCTGGCGCGCTGACGTTCACGGTTGGGGTGAAGGTAACGGTCGATGGCGGCGGCAAACTTCCTGTGTTCTCGCCGAATGGATTCATGATGATCCGGCTGACGAACGTGACCAGCAGGGTTGAAATCGACGAACCGATTACAACCTCAACGATTTCTGCGGCAGGAGCTACATCCGAATTTAGTGTGAACGTTGTTAATTTGCCTGCGGGATACTCCGTCAAATCCATAATGGCCGGCACGACAGACATCACGAAAAGCACGCTGAAACTGTCCACTCTAAACTTCGGAACAACTGCAGCAACGCCGTTCGGCGGGGTGCAGATCTTTCCGCTTGGGAGCATGAGGTCTACATCCGAGTTGTCCATCACGCTCTCGCGGTCCGGTGAGCAGGCAGCGGCTTCCTCAGGCGCCCGAGTAACGGGACGCGCCCCGACGACCGCCCGGCGATCGATCTTTATTTCCGGCAAACCGGGCTTCTTCTATTCCGACGGAACATTCGAGTTCCGCGGCGTCCCTCCCGGACGGCACTCGATCGCGACCCTTTACAACGCCGGGGCACCCGGTGCGCTGGCAGCGTCGGTGGTGGTGGGAAGCAGGGATGTGGAAAACATCCAACTGGAGCCGTCCCCGATGTTGCCATTCCAGATACGTGAGGCTGTCAACCCGGGGCCTGCCGGAGCGCATCCTCCGGGAACTGCCGTTCCATTGGCATCGCTCCGTGTCGCCGTCGTGGATGAAACGAAGCAGCCCGCAACGCCTGGACAGGTCTTTATTCTCGGCCCATCCGGCACCTCGTTCGACCTTCATGAAAGTGGCCGCTTCGAGATGCTGCGCCTGCTGCCCGGCGAATACAGGTTTGAGGTTCAGGCATTCGGCCACCCGGCGATTGTCAGGTCCGTGTCTATTGGAGATGAAGACGTCACCCTCGAGTTAACCGTTCAATAAAGCCGGGTGACACTTTTGATCGAGCAACGACTAATGGTAGTCTCGATCCCACTTTAAATAAGGTCGTTCCGACGATGTCGAATAAGGAAGTCATTATCCGCCTTCTGGTGGCGGTGCAGCGCCGGATGCGGGGGAACCGCATTCTAAGCGACTCCACCGCAGGACTGAGCATCGCGCTTCTGGTGCCGGTCGGGTTCAAAGTGGTGGATCTGTTATCCCCGTTCCGCGGAACGACCGTTATCGCTGTCTTCATCATTTGGGCCCTGCTGACTGCGGCCTGGCTCATCTGGCGCGCGCGAGGAACCGACGCTCTGGACCGGACCGCCGCGCAGATCGACCAGAGAACCGGCGCGCTGGACGAGATCAAGACGGCGTATTGGTTCATTCGCAATCCCAAAGATTCTCCATGGGTTGAGGCACAAATCGAGCGGGCTGCGAAAAGTGCCAACCGGCTCCAGGTGGATACGCTCTATCCAAGAATGATTCCGCGGGCATCGTACAGCGCATTGGGCCTCATGTTTCTGCTCGGCATCCTCAACTTCCTGCCGCTGCCCTGGAACAACAACTGGCTGCTGCTTCACGGGGCGCCGGCCTTCAGCCTCACAAGCGACCAGAAAACCATGCTCGAGCAGGCGCTCGAGTTATTGAAAAAGGCCGAGGAACTGCAGCAGACCGACCTTGCCGAAAAACTGGCTGCCATCATCCGCGCGTTACAGGACGGCAGCATGTCGAAGGACGAATTCAGCCGCAGCCTCTCCGAACTCCAGCGATCTCTTTCCGAACGGAATCTCGATGCCGGGCGCATCAACGACGGTCTCGAAAAGATTGCAAAGGCTCTGGAACCGTCAGCGCTCACCAGACCTGTGGCCGTGGAACTCTTTGGGCTGGACCTGAAAGGCGCGGCCGCCGAGGTGCGCAACATCTCGAAGAACCTGGATCGAGCCGGCGAGTCCGCTCTTCGCGAAATGTCGGAGAGATTTCAGGAGTCCGCCGACGTTGCAGGCAAAGGACTGGAGCAGCTTTCCCAATATCTGCGCGATACGGCAAACACGATGCGGCAGCGCGATATTCCCGGCGGACAAAAAGCGCTCGAGCAGGTCGCCCGGGAATTCGAACGCCTCCAACGCATGCTTGACAGCCAGCGACTGCGCAGCGAAGCCGGCGAACAGATCTCCCAGTTGCAGGAATCGGTGGGCGGTAATCCCGGCGAGGTTGGAGAAGGAGAAGAAGTCGCCGCGCAGGCCGGGGAAGGTGAAGGCGAGGGCGAAGGTGAAGGCTCAGGCGAGGGCAAGGGCAGCGGCAAAGGTCAGGGAGAAGGGGAAGGCCAGGGACAAGGCGAAGGCGAGGGTGAAGGACAAGGTGACGGCGAAGGGGAAGGCGAAGGCGATGGCAAGGGTGACGGCGGCGGTCGTGGCGGAGACCAGGCCGGTCTTTCCGGCCCATTCCCTGCTCGCGGCGAACCGACATCGCTTGAAACGCAACTCGATCGAGAAGTTCTTCCCGTGCGGCCAACCAAGGGTTCGCGCCCCGAGACAATTCAGGAAAACAGCCAGCGTGAGCGGTCAAAGCTGGATTACCGCAACGTGCCATCGCAGTTGACTCCGGCACAGAAAGACCTGCTCAATCAGGACGCCATACCGTGGGAACAACGGCGATTCGTCAAAGAATATTTTGAAACGATTCGCAAATGAGATTCCTCACGCTGACGACCCTGCAAAGCGTGTTCCTGGCCGCACTGACGACGTCGATCATCCTCGCGCTCTATTTCCTTAAACACAAAAGACAGCGCATCGTCATTTCGTCCGTCCTTCTCTGGCGGAAGGTCATCGAGAACCGCCTGGAAAACTCGCTATTCGAAAAGCTGCGACGATTGCTGTCGATTCTGATCGCCATCGTCACGGCATTACTGGTCGCTATGGCCATCGCGCGGCCGGAAATCGAATGGTTCACCGGTAAACCCCGGCGCGCCGTGATCGTGATGGACACGTCGCCGACAATGCTCGCGCGCACAAGCGACGGCAAGACGCGCTGGCAGCGCGCCGTCGATCAGGCTCGCGATCTGGTCGATGCGGGAGCGGTGAGCGCGCAGTTTCGTATTGCCGATACGAGCGGTCAGTTCGATTCCGCCTTCACGGCCGATCACACGCAGTTGCACCAGACAATCGACCGCATGCATCCGGTGATTTCATCGACGCGATTCCCCGACATCGATTCAAAACCCGACGATGTCTTCCTGATTACCGACGGTGTATCGCAGCTTGCTGTTCCCTCGGGGACCACTTCCCTGCCGGTGTTCGAAGCGGCTCCTAACGTCGGAATCACAGCATTCGAAATCCGGTCCATGCCATCCGCGACGCTCGCCTACGAGGCTTATCTCGAAGTCTGGAATTTCGGCAAGGAGGTCCGTTCGGTCGAAATCAACGTCAGCGGGGCCGGCCAGCAGCGGATCACGCGGAAAACCCGGCTCGATGCGGGCAAGAGTTACCGGGAGGCGCTGGATCTCTCGCAATTCGACGGCGGCGGAATTCGAGCGGCAGTGCAATCCGCCGGCGATGCGTTCGCAGTGGACGATGTCGCGTACGCGTATGTGCCCGTGAAGCGCCGAACGAAAACGCTGCTGGTCACACGCGGCAATAAACTTCTCGAGACCGCTTTGAAGCTGGATCGCTTCGTCGATCTCACAGTGACGAATCCCGACGGATACAAACCAGGCCCGGATTATGACGCATATGTTTTCGACGGCTTTGCTCCGAGCGAAGCGCCGCCTCGGCCCGTGCTTATCGTGGGAGCACCTCGCGCAGGAGCACCAGGCGAAGGCTGGCTGCGTCGATCGTCAGGCACCGTGGCTCGTCCGAGTTTCGAATCGTGGATGGAAGGACATCCGGTGCTGCAGGACGTATCGCTGCATGACGTGACTGTCAACACCGCCAGCCGCATCGATGGATCCAACCTGACCGTGCTCGCCGCGGCCCGCGGCAACGTGCCGCTGATCGTGGCGTCAGACCGCCCGCGATGGATCATGCTGACGTTCGATCTTCGAGATTCGGACTTCCCGTACCATTCCGCTTTCCCGCTGTTCATCGACAACGCCATTGCGTGGTTTGCGCGCGAGCGGCTGGCCCTGCGTCGTTCGCCGGGTATCGTGGACGTGCCGATCGCAGGCGCGCAGATCCGGACGATCGACGGACGGACGGTTCCTTCGCACGATCAGGCGAACGGAACCCGTTTCGAGGCGGACAGTCCAGGGCTTTATGTCGCCGGCGACGCAAACGAGCGCCGGTACGTCGCGGTTAACTTCGCGGACCGGCGCCATTCCGAGATCAACGACTCTCGTGTGCGGGAAAGCAAGAAAGCGCAGGCAGCGGCGCCGCCGCTTCGTCGCGAACTCTGGTTTTATATGTTGTTCGGCGCGTTGTTCCTGATCGCCGCCGAGTGGTTTACGTATCACCGGAGGATTACGCTGTGAACCAATGCGACTAACGCTCCAAAATTACTGGCCGGCTGTTTTCCTCCTGATCGTCCCGTATCTCTGGTGGATGGGACGATACACGGCCGTCGATCTTTCGCCGAAACATCTGCGGCTTTCGACATTCATCCGCTCCGCGATCGTTTGCCTGCTGGTTCTGGCTCTGATGCAGCCGGTCCTCTACCGATCGAGCGATTACGTCTCCGTCATTTACCTTCTGGACATCTCGCAGAGCATCGCGCCCGACGCGATAAAAAAGGCGATGGATTGGATTCAGCAGACGAATGCGTCTGCCAAACCCGACCACACCGGCTTCGTCGCCTTCGCATCCAACTCCATGGGTCTCGCGACGATCGATGACTTGAAGAAGGTTCAGGTTTCAAACTGGGGACGCAAAGGCGATCTCGATCAGACCGCAACCGATATCTCAGGCGCCCTCGACCACGCGCTGCGCAGCTTTGCGCCGAATCACCTGAAGCACATCGTCCTGATCTCCGACGGCAATGAAAACTCCGGCGAACTCTCGGCAATTCTGCCGAAGCTGAATCGTGAGAATGTGCGTGTCTTCACCGCGCCGCTCGAACCACGGCTGGAGCGGGACGTGTGGATCGAATCAATGCTGGCGCCGGCAGCCGTAACCGCCGACGAGCAGTTCCCGGTCGAAGTTCACGTCTACAGCCAGTTCGAAACTTCAAGCACCGTCGAGGTCAAAAGAGGCGACCAGGTGCTTGGCTCCAGAGTTGTTTCGCTGGTCCCCGGGTTGAATCGAATCGCATTCGAAACACGGGTGCCTGACGAGAGCAGCACGATCGTCCTTACCGGAACCGCCAGGACAACCGACGATGCGGTCACAGAGAACAACGTCTTCCGGCAACCCGTCATCGTGAATGGCCGCCCGCGCATCCTTTACGTGGAAAGCTCCGCGTCCAATGCGCAGTATCTGCAGAAAGCGCTGACGATCGAGGGGCTGCTCGTCGATGTGATCGGCCCCGAACAATTGCCGTCAACGACAGGCCCGCTCGACGCCTACGACGCCGTGATCCTGAGCGACATCGATCCGAAATCGATTTCCGCCCAACACATGAGCGCGATCGAAACGTATGTGCGCGAACTGGGCGGCGGTTTCATCATGGCGGGCGGCGAAAATATCTATGGCAAGGACGGCTACTCCGACACCGCCATCGAGAAGACCCTGCCCGTGACCTTCGACACGAAAAAGAAACCGCCGACGATCGCCATGGTCGCCGTCATCGACGTCAGCGGAAGCATGAGCCAGGGTCAGTTGACGATCGCCAAGGAAGCGGCCAAGGCGCCATTGAAGTCGCTGCGCAATTCAGACCGTTTCGGCGTCCTCTCGTTCAACACAGGCTACAACTGGGTGGCGCCGCTTCAGCCTGCCGGCAATCGAAATCAGATCAACGCGCAGATCGAAACCTTGTACGCCGGCGGCGGCACGAATATCTATGTCGGACTCAACGCCGCATTCGCCGCGCTGAAGGACGCTCCGGATGAAGTGAAGACGGTCGTTCTCCTGAGCGACGGCATTACACAGGTTGCCGATCATCAGGCGCTGACAAACAGCATGATCAAGGCAGGCATCAACGTCAGTTCGATATCCGTCGGCCTGCGCTCGAATCGCGAGTTGATGGCCGACATTGCGATGTGGGGCAAAGGCCGGGCGTACTACATCGATTCATACGATCGCGTCCCGCAGATCTTCGTGAAGGAAACCGAACTCGCATTGGGAAAGACGCTTCAGGAGCAGCCGTTCCTGCCGATCGTCGCGAAGAACGTCGAAGCGTTCAAAGGCATTGATTTCGGTTCCGCGCCAAGGCTGCTCGGATACGTCGTGACGAAGGCCAAGCCCACGTCCGATGTTCTGCTCACGGAATCATGGACCGGCGAGCCGCTGCTCGCACGATGGCAGTATGGCCTCGGCAAGGCGGCCGTCTTCACGTCCGACGTCAAGACACGCTGGGCCGCGGAGTGGATCCCGTGGAAAGGCTATCCGAAGTTCTGGTCGCAGGTCGTACGCGAAATGATGCGCCGGCGCACCGATGAGTCTTTCGATTTTTCCGTCGAGCGCAGGAATGGCCGCGCCGTCGTGTCCATCAACGCCGTTGAAAAAGACGGACGATTCCGAAATGAGCTTCAGCCGCAGGTCCGCGTGATTGGTCCGGACCAGAAGGTGTCCGTGCTGGACGTCCCTCAGGTCGGGCCGGGCGCCTACGAAGCCATGCTCCAGCTGGGCCAGGATGGGCGGTATGTTTTCCGCGCGGCCACGGCCGGCACGGGCGGCGGCTTAACGCGTAATCTGGAGTACTCGTATCCGGCCGAGTATCACTTCTACCCACCCGATATCGAAAAACTGAAGTCGCTCAGCGCCGCCACGGGCGGAATGTTCCAGCCGCAAGCGAAAGACATAATCGATCCGAAAGGCGCAACCACGGAGTTCCCGACCCGCCTCTGGCCGTTCCTGGCAGCAATCGTGCTTGGCCTGTACATCGTCGATATCCTGCTGCGCCGCGTCAGACTCTTCGAAGAGAATCCCCAGAGAGCGTAAACGGCCGGATGTCCATCCTGCTCGATCCGGACGTCAGCAAGTCCGAAACGATCTCGCCGATCGCGGCCGAGTGTTTGAAGCCGTGCCCCGAGCATGGAGAAACAATCAGAAGGTTTTTCTGAGCCGGATGAAAGTCGATGACGAAGCGGGAGCCGGGAGTGGTTGTGTAAAGACAAACGGAGGCTTTTATACATCGTGGGCTGAGGCCGGGCAGCCGGTCCTGCACATATCTGCGGTAGATCTCATCGATCTCGGCGGCCGTGACGTTTCGATCGACGGTGTCTGGATCCGTTTCCGTCAGATGCTGTTCGGTTCCTATTTTCACGCCGCCCTTCGGTCCATCGATGGCGGGAATTCCATAGTTGAAGTCGTCCTGTTCGCTCCCAAACACCCAGATGAAGACTGGAAACCGGGACGGCACAAACGATTCGATGCCATCGTTGACGTCGAACCAGCACAAGACCTGGCGTGAAATGCTGAACAGTGCCGACCACTCATTTCCAAGCAGGTGATTGATCCATGCGCCCGCCGAGACGACGACCCGCCCGGCCGTGTATCGGCCGGACTCGGTCCGGACGATGACTTCACCCGAGCGTGGAATGAGTTCGAGGATCTTTTCATTCGTTCGTATCTCTGCTCCGTGCCGGCGAGCCAGATCGATCTGGCCGGCAACGCACAATTCCGGTCGCAGGAAACCCATGGATGGCTCGTAGTAACCCTGCTCATCGCCCCGCAGATTGAACTGCGGAAAGCGCGAGCGGATTTGCCCCGCATCCAGCAGTGAATGCGCAATCCCGAATTTCTTCGCGGCATTAACGGTCTGTTCGACAAACTGACTTTCACCATGGAGTGAAGCGCCTGCGGAAGGACTCGCCATGATCAGGCCGCCTGTCGCTTCGAGCAGTGTGGTTCCCGTGGCGGCTTCGATCTCTCTCCACAGCTCGTACGATCGCAGCGCGAGGGGGACGTACTCTTCGCCTTCGCCTATGGCCTGCCGTGTGACGCGGCTGCCGCCATGCGTCGAACCCATGGTGTGTGGCGGGCTGAACTGATCGATGCCGAGAACGCGCCGGCCCTTCTTCGCGAGCTGATAGATGGAGGCGCTTCCCATCGCGCCCAGGCCGAGAACAATGACGTCGAACACGGATGATTTCAGGCGGACAGTTTCACCCACAGCCGGACGTTCGGACGAAGTCTGTTAAACACCAGCGACGACACAACGGCAAGCGCGCCGATGCCCAGCGAGAAGAATGCGGACATCACAACAAACTGGTCGGGCGAAATCCTTGCGCCGTTTCGAAACATCATCGTGAATACGGGACCGAGCGCGAGCAGCTTGAGCGTCACCATGGTGGGTATCAGCAGCAGGTCGATGACGCCCATGAACGGATTCGTGGTTGCAGTCGGGCCGAGGATTTCCCTGCCGCGCTCACGGACGACGGAAAGGAAGAGATCACGCATGAGCTGGAGGAAGACCACAACAACGACGGCCACCTCTCCCTTCTCCAGCGCGTCGCGACTGCAGTCTCGAAACAGCTGGAGCATCTCCGGGCCGAACCGGATTCGGAACCGAGGCGGGTAGAGCGCCAGCAAAGCGTTGTAAAGACGCTCGAGATATTCGATCGACAGATTCCCTAAGATCATAAAACGCTACCTCGCTTGAAGTGCTTTACGCCGGTTTCAGTTTCCGTACCGCTTTTGTCGACCGCGCGGCTTTGACGAGATCCGCCAGCCGCTCCGTTTCCGCCGCCAGCACGAGGCCGCCCAGCCTGGTCAGGCGATAGTATCGGCGGCGCGTGTCGTCCATGTCGGGATCCGGACGTTCTTCGGTTTCCTCGATGATTCTTTCTTCAAGCAGCCGGCTGATGGCTCCGTAGAGAGTACCCGGACCAAGCCGCACACTTCCACCGCTCCGGCGAGTAACCTCCTGCATCATCGCGTAGCCATGCGCTTCTCCGTCCGCGAGCGTAAGCAGGATGTGAAAGACGGCGGGCGTCAAAGGCAGAAAACTTTCCGGAGACTTCGCCGCTGCGTTCGCTTTTGCCTGTTTGGGCATGATGTGTCCTCTTGCGATATAACGTATGACGATAGAGTTACTCCCCGGGTTGTCTAATGTCAAGCGGTTACGTCTTCAGGAAAACCCTCTCAGGCAGGATCCTGTAAATCACCCGCACTTCACCCGGACGCCGGCCAGGATACACATCCTTGCCGATGTACTTCTTGGACAGCTTATCGATGTGCGCATCGGCGCCGTTTTCCGTGACTTCGACGACCTTTCCCTTCAGCGAAAGATGCCTGTACGGGTTGTCCGGATCCTGGATGCTCAGCGCGACATTCGGATTACGGCGCATGTTGAGGTCTTTCGTGCGCCCCTTCGCGCTGTTGATCAGGACATGTTTTCCATCGAACTCGCACCACACAGGCGTCACCTGCGGAGTTCCGTCCTTCATCATCGTCGCGAGTTGAGCGAATGCTTTTTTCTGGAAGAGATCAGAAAAATTGTCGGGAATGGTGCTCATGCTTTTCGTCTCCTCACTAGATTCTACCTCCCGGAACGCAATGAGAGTTCGAAGTTCACGACCGCTTCGCCGTTCGCTTCGACAGTGACCTCCTGAGTCGTTTCGTAAGGCTCCTCGTATTCGTAACGCTGCAGACTTTTGATGTTCTGCTTGAGGATGACCCCTTCGTGCCACATCTTGATTGTGTATTTCCCGGGCGGCACGCCTTCGATCACGAACCCGCCGTCGGCATCCGTCGTCGTGACGTACGGATGATTCGCGACGAACACGTAGCCGCTCATCCAGGGATGCCCGGCTTCACAGGTCAGATAAACGATTCCGGACTTCTGTGGGGTGTCGACGGACGTTCGTTGCCCCTGCACCGGCTGTGCGATGTTGAAAAGAGTCGTTTGTCCCTGATCCGTGAACTGGTGCGCGTGCACGTTGTGGAGGATCGGATCGCTGTTCGTGATATCGATCTTGCCGCCGGCCGGCACGACGAGCGAATGAGGCTTGTACTGACAATCCTTCTGGTCGACCAGCAGCGATTGACGCGGCACAAATTTTTCGGAGGTTTGAACGCCCTCCAGATAGATGAACGCGTTCTGCACACGCTTGTCTTTGCCGACGGCAAGCCGCGAGACAGCGACCTTGTCGCCGCAGATGTTCTGGTTTTCCGCGATCGGTTCGAATCTGGGCGCCGGCTCGTCTCCCTTGAAGAGAACGACGCCGCGAATCTTCCCGGTTGGACCGACTGGCTTTCCGGTAACCGTCGTCGAGGCAGCGTCGTCGGTCTGACTTCCTCCGCAGCTCGTGAGGAGCAGGGTTGTAATCAATATGGATAGTGTTTTCGTCATCTTATTTACTCGGAATCTTCTCCGGAGGAAGCGGCTCCGGGACCACGTTTTTGATGGGCGGCAACGATTGAAGGTAGGCAAAGACAGCCTTCAGGTCGTCATCCGTCATGTTGCGATACCAGTACCAGGGCATCGGCGGAAGGATCGGCCTTCCGGTTCCCTGATGTTTCCCGGTCCGAATCGCATTCACGAACATCTCCTGTGACCAGCTGCCAAGCCCGGTTTCTTTATCCGACGTGAGATTGGCCGCGAAGCTCACGCCCCACGGTCCGGCCCACGCGCCGAGATGATTGTTAACGATTGTCAGCCATTTGTCGGGCGCGATAAGTCCGGGCGGGACAGCCGCCAGTTTCTCAGTCTGCGGATTGCCTGAAAGTTCTCGAGTCATGTCGGCTTCGGAACCGTTTGGTCCCATTTTCTTGGGCGTGTGACAATCGTTGCATCCTCCGACCGTCACCAGGTATTTACCGCGTTCAACAGGTGATTGAGCAGGAGCCGCCGACGCAGAAATTGTTGTTGGAGTTGAAGTTGGAGCGGGAGCCGGCTGTTGGCATCCCGTGAGGACAACCGCCGCCGCTGTCATGAACACGCACAAAAATCGCATTAGGTTCATTCCTGGAATAAAGGTTGAGACTGCACTGCATTCGCCGCAACAGGACGCCGCGACAGACGTTTGATTATGAGTGGAGGCGTGCGGGTGGTCAAGAGGCCAGCCCTCTCCGGATCAGCGAGGGCTGGCCGAGTCTATTATTTTTTCGGGGCAGGGGCGGGGATATTGGCTGGTACCTGGTTGGCGATGGGTTTAATCGACTGCAGGTATGCCCAGACTGCCTTGAGGTCGTCATCGGTCATGTTCGCGTACATCTCGTACGGCATCGGAGGCAGAACACCCACACCGTTTGGTTTCTTACCGGTCCGGAACATCGCGATGAAAGTCGCTTCAGTGTACTTGCGAGCGGCTAATCCAGTCTTCGGATCCGGTGTCAGGTTCGATGAGTATGTCGTTCCCCATGGACCGGTCCACGCGGTGAGATCGAGGGCCGTATGAATCTCTCCCGCCGTCGTGGAAGGAGTTGGTGTGCTGGCCGGCTTTCCCGCGAGAAGGCGCGACTCATCGATGTGTCCCTGAGCGTCTCGCTTCGGCGTGTGGCAGTCATGACATCCACTGATGTCGACAAGATATTTGCCTTTTGACACGGGCGTATTGCCGGGCCCTTTCGGAGCCTGGCCGTGTGACAACGGCGCAGACACGACAACGTAAAGCACGATTGCGAGAACACCAAACATCCAAAATGCACCGAAACGAGTTTTCATCGAATGTACCTCCACTAAGGTCGACCGCGGTTTTGTTGAGAGAAAAGAGCACGTGAATTATGCGTTCGCGCAATGCGGCGGTCAAGTAGAGCACGCGCTTGACGCTGTCATTCGGCGCGAGGTAGCATTTCCGTTTCGCAAACAAACGATAGCAGTCATAAACAGACACTCGCCATTTGAAGGAGCGCCTAGAAATGCCTACGAAGATTGTCGACACTCTTTTACCGACCACCATGGTTGGGTCATTCCCGAGACCATCGTGGTACAAACACCAACTGCTTGGGCGCGACATTCGTGTCGCGTTCAAGGAAGTCCAGCACGAAGAAGCCTATAACGACGCCGTTGCTACAGTGATCCGCGACCAGGAAGAAGCAGGCCTTGACATCGTAACCGACGGCAACATGTGGTACGACGACTACGTCGGCGTTATCGGTTCGTTCTGCTGGTACATGTATGAACGCATCGGCGGGTTTGAACCCGCGCGCGAACCGCATCCGTCCGTGGTAAATGCCCCGGCAAGCACGGGCAAGGAAATCCTGGACGATTGGGGCGGCGTGATCAATAGCGGACCGGTTTCGCATGGACCGATCCGCCTCGCAGACCTCTACAGGATCGCCGCAAGGCATTCGAAGACTCCGGTCAAAGTCTCCGTCGGCGCCGGTCCGGCGAACCTGGCGTGGCACGTCTATTTCAAACACTACAAGAACGCGAGAGACCTGAGCTTTGCGCTTGCTCCGATCTTCAATGCCGAAATGAAATCGCTCGTCGCTGCGGGAGCGAAATACCTCCAGTTCGAAGATCTGGGCGCGTGGCTACCGCTGTTCACCAACGACAAGAACGATTACAAATGGATTCGCGAAGTCGTCGAACAGTGCTGCGACGGCGTCGACGCGAAGATCGGCTGGCACTTCTGCTTCGGTAACGCGTGGGGTAACGACATCCTCAGCGCCAACTATCCGGATGGATATCAGACCGTCCTTCCCAACTTCTTCGAAACGAAAGGCATCTCCGAGTTCGTTCTGGACTACGCCAACCGCGATATGGCCGGCGTCGACTTCCTGAAGAACCTTCCCAAAGGCGTCGGTGTACAGTGCGGCGTGCTCGATGTGCGTACCAACGCCATCGAGACTCCTGAAAAGATTGCGGCGCGCATTCGCAAAGTCATCGCTCATGTGCCTCCGGAGAAAGTTACGCTCAGCACCGATTGCGGTATGAAGCCGCTCGCCCGCATGGTGGCGAAGATGAAGTTGAAGGCGCTCGCGGACGGCGCAGCGATCGTACGTAAGGAACTCGCAGGCAAATAACCGGACGGGGACGAGGGGTCAGACCCCTCGTCCCCCAACCTTTTTCATAGGGAGTAATAAATGGCAAAGATCATTGCAGTCGTGGGCTCGACAGGCACACAGGGTGGCGGACTGGCTCGGGCGATTCTGGCAGACCCCAGTGGCGGGTTCTCTGTTCGAGCAATTACACGTGACGCCAACAAGGACAATGCGAAGGCCCTCAAGGCACAGGGCGCGGAAGTGGTTCAGGCGAACCTCGACGACGTCGAGAGTCTGAAGAAGGCTTTCGCCGGTGTGCACGGCGTGTATGGTGTGACGAATTTCTGGGAGCACTTCTCCGGCGAAAAGGAAAAGGCCCAGGCAAAAAACATCGCGGAGGCGGCGAAAGCGGCCGGAGTCAAGCATGTCATCTGGTCGACGCTGGAAGATACGCGGAAACTGATGTCATCCGACGACAAACGCATGCCGTTCCTTCAGGAAAAATATCGCGTGCCGCACTTCGACGCGAAAGCGGAAGCGAACGCCTACTTCTCAGGCCTGCCGGTCACGTTACTCGTGACGTCTTTCTACTGGGACAATCTCTACATGTTTGGACTCGCACCCAAGAAAGGCGCTGACGGCGCGTATAGCTGGACGTTCCCGATGGGCAACGCCAAGCTGGCGGGAATCGCAGCCGAGGACATCGGGAAGGTCGCGTATGGCATCTTCAAAGCGGATCAGGAATATGTCGGCAAGACCGTCGGCATCACGGGCGAAAACCTGACGCTGAACGAGATGAGCCAGAAGATCGAGAAAGGCCTCGGCATCAGCCCGGTGAAATACAACGCTGTGGACGCCGACGCCTATCGCGGGTTCGGTTTCCCGGGCGCGGATGAAATGGGCAACATGTTCCAGGTCTATCGGGACTTCGAGAAAGATGTGATTGCGGCTCGAAGCGCCGATGTAGCGCGGAAGCTCAACCCGCAGCTCCAGAACTTCGATCAGTGGCTGGCGAAGAACAAGGCCAAGATCTCGACGGAAGCACCGGTCGCATAACTTCAGTACGAAAAATGGGGTCGTAGCCCTATTAAAATTCGGGGTCAGACGCATCGAACTGATAAGACAAGCGTCCGACCCCGAATTTTAATAGGGCTACGACCCCATTTTTCTTCTATATAATTCCGACAAAACTGAGCCGAACCCATCGAGGTGCCACCATGACCAGAGTCCTTTTGCTTTTTGTCGTATTGTTCCTGTTGTTCAGTCTGCCCGCTGCTGCAGCGACGTGCGAAAGCCTGATGTCGCTCAAGCTGCCGGATACAACCATCACGGAAGCTGTCCCGATCGCCGCGGGCGCATTCGCGCCGGCCGGAGGCGGTGGACGAGGCGGCGGGGCGCAGTTCAGCGATCTGAAGGCGTTTTGCCGGGTTGCGGCAACGGTGAAGCCGACGCCGGATTCCGACATCAAGATCGAGATCTGGATGCCGGCAGCGGAAAACTGGAATGGAAAATTCGAAGCGACGGGCAACGGCGGCTGGAACGGCAACGTCGATCAGAACGCCCTTGCGACAGCGCTTCGCCGGGGATACGCCGCAGCAAGCACGAACACCGGACATGACGGCGGTGGCGGTCCGTGGATGCAGAACCAGAACAAGCTGATCGACTACGGATATCGCGCCGTGCATGAGATGAGCGAGAAAGGCAAAGCGCTGATCTCCGCCCTTTACGGCAATAACGCCCGGTATTCCTATTTCGTCGGATGCTCCGCCGGCGGCCGCCAGGCACTGAAAGCCGCGCAGAAATATCCGGCCGACTTCGACGGTATCGTCGCCGGAGCTCCCGCTCTGAACGCCACGGGCCGTGCCTCCTACGCCGTGTGGGTCGCTCAGAACGATCTCAAAACGCCGGAGAGCTATCTGCCGCAGGCGAAGTTCGGCCTGGTCCACGATGCAGTTCTTCAGGCCTGCGATGCTAATGACGGCGTGAAGGACACGGTCATCGAGAATCCCAAACAGTGCAAGTTCGATCTCAAGGCCTTGCTGTGCAGCGCCGGCGATTCTCCGAGCTGCCTGACCGCGCCGCAGGTGCAGACTGCACAAATGATGTATCAACCGCTGATCAATCCAAGAACGAAGAAAGATATTTTCCAGCCGCTCGAGCCGGGAAGCGAAATGGGCTGGAACACGTTCGGCGGACAGCAGCCGTTCGGCATCGGAACGCAGATGTTTCAGTTCATGATCTTCAACGATCCGAAGTGGGATTACAAAACGCTGAACTTCGACAGCGACATGGATAAAGTGGCCAAGATCGAGGGTGGCAACATCAACGCGACGGATCCGAACCTGAAGGCGTTTTTCTCGCGCGGCGGAAAACTCATTCAATATCACGGATGGGCAGACCCGCAGATTCCGGCCGGAAGCAGCGTCGAGTATTACAAAAGCGTGCTTGAAGCGAACGGCGGCATCAACCGTGTGAAGGAAAACCATCGGCTGTTCATGGTTCCCGGTATGGCTCATTGCGGCGGCGGCGACGGTCCTTCCAGCTTCGACATGCTGGCCTCGCTCGAACAGTGGGTGGAAAACAAGAAGGCCCCGGATTCCATTCCAGCCGCGCACCTGACCCAGGGCAAGCCGGACCGCACGCGCGTTCTGTGTCCCTATCCGCAGGTTGCTACATATAAAGGAACCGGCGACAACACCGACGCAGCGAACTTCACGTGTAAATAAATGAAACGCACGCTTCTCTTATTGATCATTCTGACGGTCGGGCAAACGGCTTATGCCGCCTCGTGCGAGAGCATCAAGAGTCTTCCGCTACCTCAGAGCACGATCACGCTCGCTCAAACCGTTCCACCCGGCGGGTTCTCAGCTCCGGGTGGACGGGGAGCGGACGCCTACAAGAGCGTGCCGGCGTTCTGCCGCGTCGCGGCCACGCTGACACCTGTCGGGGATTCAGAGATTAAGATCGAAGTGTGGCTTCCGGAATCCGGATGGAACGGCAAACTGCAGTCCGTCGGTAATGGAGCGTGGGCTGGCACCATCGGTTACGGCGCGATGGCGCCTGCAGTAACCGCGGGATACGCCGCTGCCAGCACAGACACCGGGCACACCGGCAATAACGCGAACTTCATCACCGGACATCCGGAAAAGGTCATCGACTTCGGTTACCGCGCAGTGCATGAAATGACGGTCGCAGCAAAGGCGATCATCAATGCGTATTACGGAAGCGGTCCGAAGTACTCCTACTGGACCGGCTGCTCGACCGGCGGCCGCCAGGCGCTGATGGAAGCTCAGCGCTACCCTGACGACTACGACGGAATACTCGCAGGAGCGCCGGCCATCTATGCTTCGCGCCTGCAGGGAACGCAGGTGTGGGCATCGCAGGCCGTCCACAAAAGCGAGGCCAGTTTTATTCCGCCGGCCAAATTCCCGATCATTCGCGATGCCGTCCTCCAGCAGTGCGATGCGCTGGATGGCGTGAAAGACGGCGTTCTGGAAAACCCCACACGCTGCAAATTCGATCCGAAAGTCCTCACATGCAAGGCCGGCGATGCGACGTCCTGTTTGACTCCGGCGCAGGTCGAAGCCGCAGCCAAACTGTATTCAGGTCCAAAGAATTCGAAAGGCCAGCAGCTGTTTCCGGGCCTTCAACCCGGCAGTGAACCGGGATGGAACACGCTTGCCGGCAACCAACCGATGGGCCTGGCATCGGACGTTTACAAGTATCTCGTCTTCAACGATCCGAACTGGGATTACAAGTCGCTCAACCCGGAGACTGATTTTCCTCTCGCGGAAAAAGCTGTCGGAAACACGCTCGACGCGACGAATCCGAATCTGAAACCGTTCATCGAACGCGGCGGAAAGCTGATCATCTATCACGGCTGGAGCGATCCCGGAATTCCACCGATGAATACGGTTCAGTACTACAACAACGTCGTCAAGGCCCTTGGCGGTCCATCGAAGACGGCGAATTCGGTTCGATTGTTCATGATTCCGGGAATGAATCATTGCGCGGGAGGGCCGGGCACCGACCGGTTCGACGGTATCGGCACACTCGCGAAATGGGTCGAAACCGGCAAGGCGCCCGATTCCATCGTTGCTTCGCACCAGACCGCCGGAAAAGTGGATCGAACGCGACCGCTGTGCCCATACCCACAGACCGCGGTCTACAAAGGCGCCGGCAGTACGGATGAAGCTGCAAACTTCCTCTGCAAATAAGGACCGATTGTTGCCATAAGTTCGCCTGCGATGTAAGGTGAAGGCGGTGACAAAGGGAAGCATGCTTAACAAGATCACGACCGTTCAGCAGCACATTCTCGACGAAGAACGCCTGCATCCGGGAGCGACCGGTGACTTCACCGCCCTCCTTACAAGCCTGACTCTTTCAGCCAAGATCATTTCCCGCGAAGTAAATCAGGCGGGGCTCGTGAAGATTCTGGGCGAAACCGGCGGCGTTAATGTTCACGGCGAATCAGTCCAGAAACTCGACGAATTCGCGCAGAGCACGATTTGCCGTGCCATGGGACACAACGGCCATCTTTGCGTCATGGCGTCGGAAGAATCGGAAAACATCATTCCCATACCCGGCGAGAGCAAGAAGGGCAAGTATGTCCTGATGTTCGACCCGCTGGACGGTTCCTCCAACATCGACGTCAACGCCAGCATCGGAACCATATTTTCGATACACCGCAGGGTGACGAACCATTCTCCCGACGGCCGTCTTGAAGATTGTCTTCAAAAGGGCATCGACCAGATTGCTGCGGGCTACTTCATTTATGGATCCAGCACGATGATGGTCTATACGACGGGCCATGGCGTCCACGGTTTTACGCTGGACCCGAGCCTCGGCGAGTTTCTGCTTTCCCACGAAAACATCCGGACGCCCAGTCGAGGAAGAATCTACAGCATCAACGAAGGCAACTATCATTCATGGGACCAGGGCACACGCCGCTACGTCAACTATGTGAAGGATCAGCAAAAGGAGAAAGGTCATCCATACTCTCTCCGCTACATCGGTTCGCTTGTCGCGGATTTCCACCGCAATCTGCTCAAGGGTGGAATTTTCCTGTATCCCGGACCGAAGGGAAAACTACGGCTGCTCTATGAAGCGGCTCCGCTGGCGATGGTCGTGGAACAAGCGGGAGGGGCTGCTTCAACCGGCGAGGAACGGATCCTGGACATCCAGCCTGCATCGTTGCATCAAAAAGTTTCTTTGATCATCGGCAGCCGCGACGACGTGAAGGAATACACCCAGTTTTTTAAGGAAGCTTTGGTATCGGCAGCCGATTGAAGGTGTGAACACACCGCGCCGATTGATTACGGCTCTGAGCCGACTACGAGGTTGGACAGTACTTCATCGACGCTCGTCAGGCCCTCCGCCATCAGGAACATGGCGTACTCCCTGAGGCTCTTCATTCCGTTTGCCGTTGCGATCGCTCGAAGCTCGTCCGTTTTTGCTCCGCGGGCCACAGCACGCTTTAGATCATCGTTCATGACCAGCAGTTCATAAATACCGATGCGGCCTTTTTTGCCGGTGTGGTTGCACTTGTCGCAACCCTCGCCTCTGTAGAAGACCGGCGCGTTCTCTTTCGTATAGCCGAAGTAACCGAGCGTGGTGTCGTCGACCTCCGCCGGAACCTTGCAGTGCTGGCAAAGGCGTCGCGCGAGGCGCTGAGCGATGATGCCGATCGTGGAGTTCGCCATCAGGAAGGGCTCGATGCCCATTTCTTCGAGACGTGTGAAAGAAGCCGGAGCATCGTTGGTGTGGAGCGTCGTAAATACGAGGTGGCCGGTCAGAGCGGCTTCGACGGAAATCTTCGCCGTTTCCTGGTCTCGCGTTTCACCGACGAGGATCACATCCGGGTCCTGCCGCAAAAACGCGCGGAGGATGCGCGCGAAATCGAGTCCGATATCTTTGTGTGTCTGGACCTGACAGAGTCCGTTGAGATCGTATTCGATCGGGTCCTCAGCCGTGGATATGTTGATTTCGGGTGAATTGATTTCGTTCAGCGAGCTGTACAGCGTCGTCGTCTTACCGGAACCGGTCGGGCCTGTGACGTAGATGATGCCGTATGGCTGCGCGATCATCCATCGCAGCTTCTCCACAGTCGGCATATGGACAATGATCTTGTCGAGCGGCAGCAGCGATCCGCTCTTGTCCAGAATACGCATGACGATCTTCTCGCCGAACTTGGCGGGTACCGTCGAAACGCGGAAGTCGATCGAGCGGTCTTCGATCTTGATCGAAATGCGGCCGTCCTGAGGAAGCCTGCGTTCGGAGATGTCCAGCCGAGAGAGAATTTTGAACCGCGATGCGAGCGGCAATTGGATCTTCTTCGAGAGCCTGTTTTCGACGTAAAGCACGCCGTCAATTCGAAGCCGCAACATGACACCGGTTTCCTGCGGCTCAATGTGAATATCGCTCGCGCCCTTCTTGATCGCCAGCGCGAGGATGTTGTTTGCAAGGCGCACAACGGGCGCATCCTCGGAAGCCGTCGCAAGATCCGTCGCGCTGGGCCTTTCTTCCTCGTCCTGCTGGACTTCGAGGTTGCTGAGGATCTCATTCTGTAAAGTCTCCAGACTCTGCATCTGGAATTCGTGGGCAGGCTTTCTTTTATCCTCTTTACGTTTCTCGCGGTCCTCTTCCTTCTTCTTGTCGGATTCCTTCTTCTCGGACGTCTGCCCCATCAGGTCCGGATAGACCGTGTCCATGAACTTCTTGAAGTCTTCTTCCGTACAGACCTGGGGCTCGATAATGGCGCCCTTGATGTAACGTCGGACGTCGTCAAAAGCGACAAGGTTCGAAGGATTGACCATCGCCAGCGTGACGGAGTTATTCACATATGCAACCGGCACGACCTTGTGCAGGATGCAGAGCTGCTGCGGCAGCAGTCCGACGACGCGAGGATCGAACTTTCCCTTGAAGAGGTTGACATACTCGATGCCGACCTGCTTGGTCGCGTCCTCGAGACGTTCGGCGAGAATCCGGGCGAGGCCAAGCGAGATCTCCGGATGCTGGGTCAGAAGGTTTCTGAAGTCCGCCCGCGTGAGCGTGAAGACGACGGTCGGCTGAACCGTTGTAACCGTCGCCGATCGGGGCTTCCCGGTCAGCAGCGACATTTCACCGACTGCCGCACCCTCCGAAAGCTGCGCGACAAGGAAATCGATGCCGGTCGTCGGATCTTTTTTCCGAACCTCGACCAGGCCCGACTTGACGATGTACATCGAAACGCCGGGCGCGCCCTCGCGCACGATGACTTCCGATGGCGGGAACTCGGCGGTCTTCAGGCAGGTCCCCAGCTTCGCGAGGCTCTCCGGACTAAGTTCGGCGAACAGCTTGACGTTCTTTAGAAAGTGAACAAGCTGATCGATATCGTTAACGACTGCGGACATGAATTCTTGCTTTTCTTACTGAGCCTTCCATGGCTGCCTTTCAACGAGGATAAAGAGTACGGCTAGTCTCGCATCCGGAGCCATGGTTGTCAAAGTGGGAAATGGATATCCGGAACGGAATTATCCCGGGGTCCCGCCCCCGCGCAAATCCTGTTTCCAGCCAAGAATCCGCGCGACGTTCCCCTCTTTTTCGGCTTCTTCTATTCGCCCCTGAGACTGAAAAAACATCGAAAGGCTGGTGTGGGCGAGGATGTCGTCCTTATCGATTTCGATAAGCTTTTTGGCGGCAACGATCGCCTCATCCACGCGACCGCGATTGAACAAGGCCATACCCAGGCCGTGCAATGCATCCTGGTAATTCGGGTCTATTTCCAAAGCCTTTTGATAGCTTTGAATCGCCTCATCCAGTTTGTCGTCTCCGAAGGCATTTACTGCCTCCTCGAAGTACTCTTCCTTCGTCATAGGCTGTGGATTCTATCTCGCCCGGCCGAATTTTTCCTGCAGCAATCGGATCTTTTCTTCCATCGTTTGCTTGGGAGGGGGTGGGACAGCCTCGATCGGGGGCTTCGGCGGCCGCGGACCTTGTTGCGGACGGGGTTGGTGGCGTTGCTCCTGGCGCGGGGGCCGTTCAGGTCTAGGCGGCCTCGGCGGTCTGTTTTCCGCACGTGCAGCGTCGGATGCGGCGGCCAGTCGCGGTGCTGGTGGCTCCGCTTTCGGTTGCCTGCGCGGACGCGGGGGCCGCTCCGGTTTGGGCATCGTCGCCTTCATCGAAAGGCTGATTCGTTTCATGCCGCCATCGACGCCGATGACCTTGACCTTCACGATATCCCCGACCTTTGCCGCCTGCCGCGCATCCTGCACGTATTTGTGCGACAGCTCGGAAATGTGGACAAGCCCATCCTGATGCACACCGATGTCGACGAATGCGCCGAAGTTCGTCACGTTCGTCACCGTGCCTTCGAGCTCCATGCCTTCCTTGAGGTCGACGAGGTCTTTCACGTCTTCTCGAAACTTCGGCACGACGAACTTGTCACGAGGATCGCGGCCCGGCTTCAGCAACTCTTCGCGGATATCGGCAACCGTGTATTTCCCGGCTTCATTTTCGACAGTCTTGAAATCAATGGAATTGACGCGCTCGCTGTTTTCGATCAACTCGCCGACGGAAATACCCAGTGAACTCGCGAAGCGTTCAACGAGCGGATACGACTCCGGGTGCACTGCGGTTCGATCGAGAGCATTCTCGCCTTCCTTGATGCGAAGGAATCCGGCCGCCTGCTCGAAGGTCTTTTCTCCGAAACCTTCGATCTCGTTCAACTGCGTCCGGCCGCGAAACATTCCATGCTGATCGCGATACGCCACGACGTTCAGCGCGAGTTTGTCGCCGATGCCGGAAACGTATCTCAGCAGGTCGACGGAAGCGCTGTTCAAATCGACACCCACGCGATTCACGCACGATTCGACGACCGCAGCCAGGCTGCGCTTCAACTTTTTCTGATCCACGTCGTGCTGATACTGCCCGACACCGATCGACTTTGGCTCCGTTTTGACAAGTTCCGCCAGCGGATCCTGCAACCGCCGCGCGATCGAAATGGCTCCGCGGACAGTGATATCGAGTTTCGGAAACTCTTCCCGGGCGCGCTTCGACGCGGAATAGACCGATGCGCCGGCCTCGTTGACCACAACCACGAAAACGCCGAGGCTGTTCTTCTCGACCAGGGAGCGGACGAAAGCGTCAGCCTCGCGCGATCCCGTTCCGTTGCCGATCGCGATGCCGCGCACATTGAGCTTCTGAATGAGGTCAACGAGGATTTTCCCGCCGCCTTCCAGGTCCTGTTTTGGTTCGGTCAGATAAATCGTCTGGTTCTCGAGAAACTTTCCGGTCTCGTCGACAACCGCGATCTTGCATCCAGTCCTCTGGCCCGGATCGACGCCCATTACGGCGATCTGTCCTGCCGGCGGCGCCAACAGCAACGTGCGCAGGTTCTCTTCAAAAACTTCGATTGCTTCGGATTCGGCGCGCTCCCGCAACATTGATCGGACTTCTGTCTGGATTGATGGAAGCAGCAGCCGCTCGTACGCGTCGCGCACGGCGATGTCGAGAAGAGGGGCAAACTGGGACTGGGGATTGCGAATGACCTGCGGGATCAGACCGGCGACAAACTTGTCGTTATCAACATCGATGGACGACGTCAGGATGCCTTCCCGCGTCCCTCGCCGGATTGCGAGCATGCGGTGCGATGGGATCTTCGAGACGGTCTCCTCGAAGTTGTAATACATCTCGTACTTCGTTTTTTCCGTCTCTTTTCCCGCGACGACCTTCGCGTGCACCTTGCCTTCGTTCCGCATCAGCTCGCGAAGCTGCCTGCGAATCTCGGACGTTTCAGCGATACGTTCGGCGATGACGTGCAGCGCGCCTTCGATCGCTGCTTCGACCGTCGGAACTTCCTTCTCCGGATTGATGAACGGTTGCGCGAATTCGCCCGCCGGCTGCTCGCCGGCTTGTTCCCAGATGTAATTGGCCAGGGGCTCGAGGCCCCGTTCAAGAGCCGCCGACGCCCTGGTTTTCCGCTTGGGCTTGTACGGAAGGTACAGGTCTTCCAGTTCCTGCTTGGTGTACGTGGAGAGAATCTTCGCCTTCAACTCCTCGGTGAGCTTGCCCTGCTTCTCGATCGACATCAGCACGGTTGTACGACGCGATCCCAGATCCCCGTAATATTGCTGCCGCTCATCGATGTCGCGGATTTTGACTTCATCCAGGTTGCCGGTTGCTTCCTTGCGATAACGGGCGATGAACGGTACGGTGCCGCCGTCTTCGAGCAGCTTGATCGTCGTTTCGACACGCGAAACAGGCGCGCCAACCTCTTTGCTGATTCTAAGGAGGATTTCGGAGTTCAACATGACGTGAGTCTAAAATGTAGTCCAAAAAGCAAACGGTGAGATAGCCGAATCTTAAACATCACCCGGCATCTATTTTGAAATGATCCCGTGGCGTTTGCCTTCGGTCTCCACCCACTGCTCGAGTTCATCCGACGCCCTCTTGTACTCCTCGGCGTTGTCCCTCAGAAGCCGGCTATGGAGGATGGTGACGGTCTTCGAACGCTCGACCTCATCAATGAGTTCATATTGACTCTGCATGATCCGAAGGAAATCCGCCGTCAGCTTGTCGGCCGCAGGACTGAGGGATGGAGCCTTACGAACCAGGTCGATCGCTTTTGCGATCTGAGGTTTCCTGGCGGCGATACGCCCTGGATCGTTCGAATCGAAGTCGTTCACCGACGCCTGGAACGCGTTTTGCGCGGCATTCACCGCCACGACGAAATCATTACTCGTGGAGCCGGGCGTGAGTATCTGAGACAGGCTTGCGAGATTGCGAAACGACAGATTCGGGCCGTCGTAATTTCGGACAACCTCAAAGAATGAGACCACGATCGTCGCCAGCAGCACCATCTGCAGTGTTTTGAAGATGCCCGGCGTTTCAGATCCCGGCTGCTGATAGGGAATCATGGCCGCCAGCGCGGCGCCTGCGAGAAGCCCTCCGAGGTGCGCAGAGTTGTCGATGAACTGACTCATCGTGAAACCGATGATGAGATTGATGATGATAACGGGCAGCACGCCTGTACCGACTGCGCGCTTGAAAAACGGCGGAATCGAGTTCCGGTAACGTAGTCCGAAAACCAGCAGCACTCCGAACAGGCCGAAGATCGCTCCGGAAGCGCCGGCCGAGGGAACTCCCGGGTTGTAAAAATAGCTCGCGGCGACGCCCGCAACACCCGTTCCGACATACAGCAGAACGAACCGGGCCGGCCCGTAAAGCTTTTCAACCTGAGGCCCGACCATCCAAAGAGCGTACGAATTGAAAAACAAATGGATCAGGCCGATGTGGATAAAAATCGGAGTGATGAAACGCCACCATTGTCCGTTGTCGATCGCGGCATTGTGCTTCGCGCCGAATGCGAGCATGGTCGGCAAGTTCATGCTGCCGCCGGCAAGGGACATCAACAGGAAGATCAGAATGTTGATGCCGAGAAAGATGTATGTGAAGACTGGACGCCGGCTCCAGACCGCCTCGAGAAATTCAAGATGCTCGTCAGGAACCACTCAAATCCGCCTGTAACTTCGACGCGATCTCGCGCGCCGCTTTCCGGGCTTTGTCCAGTTCGTTCGGCTTGAACGAAATCGCCGCGACGACCGCATGTCCGCCGCCGCCGTATTGTTCGCAAAGTTTCGCCAGATTCTGCCGGTGTTCGCGACTGGTCCACGGATTCGTGCCGACCGATACCTTGGCACGAACTTCAGACTTGCTCACACCAACGCTGTAAACGCCTTCTGGAAACAGGTAGTAGGGGATGAATTTGTTATAGCCATCGAGATTGTGGTCGCTGACGTCGAACTCGATCACGCCGTTTGTGCAGCGGGTAGCCCCCCGCATGATCTCAATGGACTCGAAATGGTGCGCGTACAGCTTTTCGAAGGTCGCGCTTATTTCCGGGAGCTCGATCACTTCCGCCAGCGATCTCTGCTGTAGCTCGCGAATGATGCGGTGAATGAGCTCCGAGCTGTGACTAGCCTCGATCACCAGCATCAGTCGCATGGCCGGTTCCTTCAACTCCACGGCGGTCTTCGCATCTGAGAACTGTGCGCCGTCAATGATATCGGCCCAGTAAACGAGATTGTCGAGATCCGGAATGGGGCAGTTGAAGACCGTCCGAGCCACGTGCGCGATGAACTTCGTGCAGGACTTGTAGCTCGGATCATGAAACTTGTGGCCGCTTTTGTCGCCGCGGAAATGCGCTTCATCCTCGCGCGACAGGAAAGCACTCTCGTGATGATCGAACCACCATGTGAGCTTCTCCGTCGCGCAGTACTTGAAGTCGACGATCACGTTCTCGCCGTCGCCGAACTGATCCTCGCTGATGTGCTGGCCTGCCTTGTGCGTGAGGCCCTCGTATTCGATCTGCGCCGTGGGATCGATGTGGGCTTTATAGAAACGCGAGAACACCGCCGCGGACGAGACGCCGTCGAAGCAATTGTCGTGATAGAGAACCCGCACCTTCTTCATGCTAGTTTTAACGCACTAACGCAGCAGGTATTTGGCGATCGTCTGAAGCTGCATATTCGACGTGCCCTCGTATATCTTCCCAATCTTCGAATCCCTGAAATACTTCTCCGCCGGGTAGTCCTTCGTATAGCCGTAGCCGCCGTAGATTTCAATGATCAACGATGTTACATGCTCGGCCACCTGCGACGAGAAGTACTTGGCCATGGCGGCTTCCTTCAGAAAGTCCTGCCCCGCGTCCTTCAATCTCGCAGCGTTGTAGACCATCAGACGCGCGGCCTCGATCTGCGTGGCGGTCTCGGCAAGCTGAAACTGAATCGCCTGGAAATCGGATAGCGGTTTGCCGAAAGCCTTGCGCTCCTTCGAATAGGCAGCGCCGTGTTCCCAGCTGCCCTGCGCGATACCCACCATCTGCGCGCCGATGCCGATGCGTCCTTCATTCAGCGTTTCGATGGCAATTTTGTAGCCCTTTCCCGCCTCGCCAAGAACATTCGCCCTGGGCACGATGCAATCTTCCAGCACGAGTTCGCACGTGCTCGACGCGCGGATACCCAGCTTGTCTTCCTTCTTTCCGACAGAAAAACCGGGGAAGTCCCGCTCGACGAGAAACGCCGTGATTCCCTTGTAGCCCTGCTCCGGATTCAGATTCGCAAAGACGATGAACAGGCCTGCCTCGACCGCGTTCGTGATCCATAACTTGCGGCCGTTCAGCACGTAGTGATCGCCCTTATCGATGGCGCGACAGGACAATGCGAACGCGTCGCTTCCGGATCCCGCCTCCGACAGCGCATAGGCGCCGACAAGGTCCTTTGCAAGGCGCGGGAGATATTGCTTCTTTTGCTGATCGCCGGCCCAGCGCATGATCGCGTTGTTCACGAGCGTGTTCTGCACATCTATGAACACGCCAAACGACGCGTCGACCCGCGAGATCTCTTCGACGGCCAGCACAGACATGAAAAAAGTACCCGATGAACCGCCGAACTCTTCGGGAACGTGAATTCCCATCAAGCCGAGATCAAAGAGCTGCGGAATGATCGACTTCTCCAGCTTCGCCTCTTCGTCCATTTTGCGGACGAACGGCTGAATGCGTTCTTCCGCAAAGCTGCGGCATGACTTGCGGAACAACTGTTCGTCTTCTGAGAGAACCGTTAGAGGAGTGCTCATTGGAAAATCGCGTATTATAACAGTCCGGGCCACCGTTTATAATTATCTATGATATGGAGCCGCACTCGCATGCACACGACCACAAGCACGACCACGCACGTGGAAGTCTGAAAACGGCCCTGATCATCACATCGACCTTCCTCGTCCTGGAGTTCGTCGGGGCACTCTACACGAACTCGCTGGCGCTGCTTGCCGATTCGGTGCATATGCTCACCGATGTTGCGGCCCTCAGTCTGAGTTACTTCGCTATGCGGTTCGCGAGCCGCCGGGCTACACCGCGCAAGACGTATGGTTTTTATCGTGTTGAGATTCTGGCTGCCCTGCTCAACGGCGTTTTTCTCGTTCTGATCGCGCTCTATATCTTTTACGAAGCCTACGATCGGTTTCTCAATCCGCCGGCTGTGAAGGCGGATTGGATGCTGATCGTAGCCAGCATTGGTCTTCTCGCGAATCTGGTAAGCGCTTGGGTTCTTTTCGGAAAGCATCACGAGAGTCTCAATATTCGAGGCGCTTTCTTTCACGTGCTGACGGATGCGATCGGCTCCGTGGGAGCGATACTCGCCAGCCTTGCGATTCTGGCGAGCGGATTTCAGGCGGCAGATCCTCTGATCAGCGTTGTCGTAGCGATACTGATTCTGTGGAGTTCGTGGGTTTTGATTCGAGACGCGGTCGATATTCTGCTGGAAAGCACGCCCTCCCACATCAACATCGTGAATCTCAGAGAACAGCTCGGGCTGGTGAATGGAGTGGGCTCCGTCCACGATCTCCACGTATGGACCCTGACCTCCGGCGTCCTGGCAATGAGTTGCCATGTGGTCGCCAGCGGCGACAGTTTCGATCGCACGGAACTGCTTGGCCGCGTCAATGACGTCGCCCGCGAACAGTTTCGAATCGATCACACAACGATTCAGATCGAAGAACCAAACCTTCAGCAGGAGCTGTTGGCTTCCTGCAATTGCCACTTCGGCGCATGGGACACCCAGTGAAATATTTCCTCGTTTTGACATTTCTGCTTTTCCGCCAGGATCCGTCGATCGATAGCGTCAGCCCTAAGGAGCGACAGGCGGCGATCGACAAAATGGCTGTCCTCGGAAATCGCGAAGCGATTCCGCAGCTCGCGGCCGCACTCAAGAAAGAACCCAAGAGCGATATCCGCGCCGAGATCGTCGCGGCGCTCGGGCGTATTCAGGATCAGGCAGCTGTGCCGGTCCTCGCAGACACGCTGCGCAACGACCTCGACCAGAAAGTGAGGTCGCAGTCGATCGACTCGCTGCTGCGGGTCTACATTCCGATCGCAGACTCGGGGCCGCTCCGGACCATCTTCAATAGAGTGAAGAGCGTCTTTCTCGAACCCAATGCGCCTGTTGTCGGGCCGGAAGTTCAGGTCGATCCGGCCGCGAAGGAAGCGCTCGCGCTGACGATGCAAAAGGATTTCGACGATCAGGTGCGCGTGCAGGCAGTGCGCGCTCTTGCCTCGCTGAGAGCCAGAGATCAGGTTGCAACTCTCGGGGCGGAACTCGAGAATCCCCGGAACCGGGAACATCGAACCGTTCGCGTCGAAATCGCGCGAACCCTCGGGCTGTTGCGGGACCCTGCGGCCGGACCGGCCCTGGAGCGAACGCTGCGTGATACGGACAGCCAGTTGGTCGCCGAAGCAGTGCTGTCGATCGGTCTGGTGGGCTATAACGAGGCGCGACCGCTGCTGGATGAAATGTTCCGAACGCATCCCAACCGCCTGATCAAGTCACGCACGCTGGAAGCGCTTGCCCTCCTCCGTGACAAAGGCAGTGTCCCGCTGTTTGAGTCCCTGCTTGCTCACAAAGACGACTATTACCGCGAACTGTCCGCGGAAGGCCTGGCGCGGCTCAACTACGCGGGAGCCCGGGAATGGGAGACGCGTTTCGAGCAGGAAAAGAAGCCTAGCGTCAAGAATGCCCTTGCGTACGGCCTTGCCGCTGCCGGCGATCCGGACTACATCAACAACCTCGCGAACGCGCTCGACAGCCGTCAGTCGGGTCAGGCCGAGGTGTATCTGTACGAACTCGGCAAATTCGACAACCAGTTGAATGAACTGTATCGGTATTTGCGCAGCGCGAATCCGAGGGTGCGTGGAGGGATAGCAAGAATCATCGGCAATGTCGGCGATCCTTCCTCGATCGACCAGATCCGGCCCCTCACCGAGGATCCCAATGTCGAAGTGGTGCGTGAAGCAGTGGGCGCAATGCGCAAATTGAGCCGGTGAGCGATCAACCGATACGAGTCCGGTTCGCTCCCTCGCCTACCGGATACCTTCACGTCGGTGGCGCCAGGACCGCGTTGTTCGACTGGCTCTTCGCCCGGAAACACAAAGGCGTTTTCGTCCTTCGAATCGAAGATACGGACACCGAACGATCCAGCGACGAAATGACGCAGGGCATCCTCGAAGCCATGCAGTGGCTCGGCCTCACCTGGGACGAAGGTCCGTTCATGCAATCCGCAGGCTTCGAGGGCCATCGCAGCGCCGCCCGCGGCCTGCTCGAATCCGGCCATGCCTATCACTGCTTCTGCCCACCGGACTTGCTCGAGCAGAAACGAAAAGAAGCGGCCGCGCAGAAAACCGATTTCAAATACGACCGCACGTGCCTCAGGCTGTCGCCCGACGAGGTGAAGCGCCGGCTCGCCGCCGGTGAACGGGCGGCGGTGCGCTTCAAGGTGCCGGACAGCCCGGTGACATTCAATGACGCCGTCGTCGGCGAAGTCACGATTTCGAATGAAATGATCGAAGACTTCGTTCTGTTGCGGTCCAACGGTCAGCCGACGTACCACGTCAGCGTCGTCGTGGACGATATCGACATGCGGATTACGCACGTCATTCGCGGCGGGGACCACATTTCGAATACCCCGAAACAGATCCTGCTTTACCGCGCGCTGGGCGCCCCCATTCCCGCGTTTGCGCACATTCCGTTGATCCTGGGCCCGGACAAGACGCGTCTGAGCAAACGCCATGGCGCTACGTCGGTGATCGCCTACAAGGATCAGGGCATCCTGCCGGAAGCCATGATCAACTTTCTTACGCTGCTCGGATGGTCGCCGGGAAATGATCAGGAACTCTTTGAAACCGATGAGTTGATCAAGGCGTTTTCACTCGAAGGCATCTCGCGAGCGAACGCCGTGTTCAATCCCGACAAGCTCGCATGGTTCAACGCCCAGTACATCGCCCGGCTTCCTTACGAAAAACTGCTGCAGCACCTGAAGCCCGAGTACATCAAAGCAGGGCTCTGGCGCGATTCCCTTGAAATGGAAGAGAGCCCATGGTTCCGCGCAGTCGTTGATCTTTATCGCCCCCGCGCCAAAGTGCTGACGGACTTTCCAAAGCTGTCGCGGATGTTCCTTATCGATCATGTTGAACACGACCAGGCCGCCGTCGACAAATTCCTGAAGGATGACACTGTAAAGGGCTACATGCGAACGATGGCGGACCGGCTCGAGGCGCTTCCGGAGTTTACGCATGACAGTCTGGAAACCGCTGTACGAGGGCTTTCCGAAGAGCTGGGCGTAAAAGCCGGCGTTCTGATGAACCCCGCGCGCGTGGCCATCACCGGCCAGGCCGTAGCCCCCGGCCTGTTCGACGTCATGATCCTTCTCGGGCGTGAAAAGACAGTGACTCGACTTCGGCTGGTATAATCCCCCGCTTATGACCTGGTTCAAGCGCGAGAAGAAGCAGATGGAAGTGCCGGACGAGCGGCGCGTGGTCACCGAGGGCCTGTGGATCAAGTGCACCGGTTGTAAGGAGCCGCTTTGGAAGAAAGATCTGGAAGGCCATTTTCAGGTTTGTCCGAAGTGCAGTTACCACTACAAGATTTCGGCGTATGAACGCATCAATCTCCTGATGGATCCGGGATGGACGGAGCACGACGCTTCGCTCTATTCCACGGACCCGCTCGAATTCAAAGGAAGCAAACCCTACAAAGACAGTCTCGCGACACTCCCCAAAAAAATTGGCGTTAATGAGGCCGTCGTCAACGTATCCGGCAAGATCGAGGAAATGCCTGTCGTGTTGTCGTCCATGGAATACAACTTCATCGGCGGCTCGATGGGCTCGGTCGTCGGCGAGAAGATCACGCGGTCCGTCGAACGCGCGATTGACGCCAAATCGGCGCTTGTGGTCGTGTCCTGCTCGGGCGGCGCGCGCATGCAGGAAGGTGCTTTGAGCCTGATGCAGATGGCGAAGATTTCAGCTGCTCTCGCCAATCTCGACCAGAAACGGCTTCCCTACATTTCCGTCCTTACCGACCCAACCACCGGCGGCGTAACCGCCAGCTTCGCCATGCTGGGAGACCTGAACATCGCTGAGCCCGGCGCCCTGATCGGATTCGCCGGCCCCCGCGTCATCGAACAGACCATCAAGCAGAAGCTTCCGGAAGGCTTTCAGCGCAGCGAGTTCCTGCTGAAACACGGCATGATCGACTCCATCGTCCACCGAAAGGACATGAAAGCTTTCATCGCAAAGTCGCTAAGATTGTTCATGTAACTATGTCGCAAACAATCACAGTGATCGGCGGCGGGCTCGCCGGATGCGAGGCCGCCTGGCAGATCGCTCGTCTTGGCGAAAAGGTTCGACTCTACGAAATGCGGCCTGTGCGCAGCACGCCCGCGCATCGCACCGAGCAGCTTGCGGAAATCGTCTGCAGCAACTCGCTGAAATCCGATCAGCCGTATAACGCGTCCTGGTTGTTGAAGGAGGAGCTGCGCCGGTTCGGTTCCATACTGCTTCAGATCGCGACCTCGGTTCGAGTGCCGGCCGGATCGGCGCTGGCCGTCGATCGCGACAAATTCGCGGAGCGAGTGACCGAGGTGATTTCCGGCGAGCCGAACATCGAACTCATTCGCGAAGAGGTCTCGGCTATTCCGGCTGAAGGCATCGTGGTGATCGCAAGCGGTCCGCTGACATCGGAATCCCTCTCGCAGTCCATACGGGAATTCTGCGGCGCCGATCATCTGTACTTTTACGATGCGATCAGCCCGATCGTCGACGCCGACACGCTCGATCACTCGAAGATCTACCGCGCCAGCCGCTACGGAAAAGCATCCGACGATTACCTGAACTGTCCGATGACTCGCGAGCAGTACGACGCCTTCTATAACGCTCTCATTGCTGCGGAGAGTGTCGCCGTCCACGAGTTCGAAGAAGCAAAGTACTTCGAGTCCTGCCTTCCGATTGAAGAACTCGCGCGCCGCGGACGCGACACATTGTGCTTCGGTCCGATGCGTCCGGTCGGCCTGCAGGATCCGGCAACGGGCCGAATACCCCACGCGGTCGTTCAGCTTCGGCAGGAAGATCTGATGCAGTCCAGCTACAACATCGTCGGCTTTCAGAACCACCTGAAGTTCGCGGAACAGAAGCGAATCTTCCGGATGATTCCAGGACTCGAAAAAGCCGAGTTCCTGCGTCTCGGACAGATCCACCGCAACACATACATCCAGGCGCCGCAAACCCTTCTTCCGAGCATGGCCGCGCGACGCGACGAACGCGTTTTCTTCGCGGGTCAGCTCGCCGGCACGGAAGGCTATATCGAGAATGTCGCGTCGGGTCTCGTGGCGGGAATCAATGCCGTGCGAAAGCTTCGCGGCGAGCCGCCGGTTATCTTTCCGCCGGAAACGGCGATCGGCGCCCTTTGCCGTTATGTCTCGACCCCGCAGAAGCATTTCGCTCCAATGAACATCAATTTTGGACTCTTGCCGCCAATTGACGCGCCGCGACGCACTGCGAAGGCGGACAAACAACGACTGCTCTGCGAGCGAGCACTGGAACTATGCAGACCCGTATCAACATCAATGGCGTGATCACACCGCCGGGTGAGGCTCGGATTCCGGTCCTCGATCACGGTTTGTTGTTCGGCGACAGCGTCTATGAAACCCTGCGGACGTACGAAGGAAAACCGTTTCTGTTTTCCCGCCACTTCGCGCGCCTGGAGCATTCCGCGAGAGCCATTGAGTTGAAGCTTCCGTGGTCCAAATCGAAAACGCTTGAAGAAGTCCGCGCGACGCTGATACCGGGCGAGTGCCGGATTCGCTTCGTGATCACGCGAGGTGTGGGGGATGTCGAAGCCGATATCGAGACCTGTACTGACCCCGCGGCAATTATCATCGTGGTGCCGCTCATACCCGTGCCGGAACGGGTCTATCAGCAGGGCGTGGATGTCGTGATTTCCACCGTTCGACGCAACACGCGTTTCGCAGACATCAAAACGGGAAGCCTCGTCCATCAGGTGCTCGCGCGGCGCGAAGCAAAGTTGCAACACGCATACGAAGCGATCCTGCTCACAGCGGACGACAAGCTTTCGGACGGAATCACGAGCAACATTTATATGATCCGCGACGGAAAGCTGCTCACGCCATCGCGTGATGCGGCAATCGTCGACGGCATTACACGCGGCGTCGTGTTGGAACTGGCGCGGGACATGGGATTGCAGGTGGCCGAAGGGCTTTTCGAGACAAGCGAGATCCAGCATGCCCAGGAGATGTTTCTGACCAGCTCCACTCGCGAGGTGGTTCCGATCGCTCGCGTGGACGGCAAACCTGTCGGCTCCGGCAAACCGGGACCGGTCACGTCGATGCTTTTGCGCGGATATCGGGCTGCGATCCAGAAGCTCGCAGCGGAGGACTGATTTGCATTCCCACGTCGAAGCATTTCTCGAAGCGCTTCGCATCCGCGCAGTCTCCGAACACACGCTCTCCAGCTATGAATCCGACTTGCGCGATTTCGAGGCTTTCGTCAAAGCGCGCAACGCGACGTTCGAGTCGCTGGACCACCTCTTTATTCGCGATTTCCTCGGCCAGCTTTATGCAAGGCATCTCCAAAAGACGTCGGTCGCCCGAAAGCTGGCATGCCTTCGGACTTTCTTCAAATTCCTCGTTCGGGACAGGCGGCTGAAGACCAATCCGGCGGAGCTGGTTTCTTCTCCCCGGTTGCCGAAGAAGCTGCCCATCTACCTTCCCGAGGACGAAGCCGCGGCAGTGGTCGAAATGCCGAAGGGAGATGAATTCAAGGACCTGCGAGACCGCGCCATTCTGGAATTGCTTTATGCAAGCGGCTTGCGCGTCGGAGAACTGGCGGGCCTTAACGACGAGAATCTGGATATGCCGCAGCAACTTCTGCGCGTGTTCGGCAAGGGTCGCAAGCAACGCATCGTGCCCTTCGGTGAGTTCGCTGCCCGAGCCCTGTCGGCATATCTGGCCGAGCGGGATCGGCTGAGCCTTGCCCAGCCCGAAGACGACGGCCAGGTTCCTATCTTTGTCAGCGTGCGGCGCCGACGTTTAAGCTCCCGCGATGTCCAGCGACTGATGGAAAAGACCCGTCTCAGCCTGCCTTCCGGCCGCCGGGTGACCCCTCACACGTTGCGCCATTCATTCGCCACCCATCTTCTGGAGCGCGGCGCCGACCTGCGCGCGATCCAGGAGCTTCTGGGCCATTCCAGCCTCGCAACGACACAGAAATACACTCACGTTTCGCTCGAGCATCTCCGGGCGGAATATGACAAGGCTCATCCGAAGGCGAAAAAGAGCGGGGCTTAGGGAAATTTCAGTTCCAACCATCCTGTCTTATGTATAATCAACGTTTGTCTTTACTGAGGAGGACGTCACCATGTACGCCGTGATCAGAGCGGGTGGAAAGCAGTACCGCGTAGCGCCCGGACAAACCATTCGGCTCGAAAGAGTAGTCGGCGAATTGGGCGCCAAGGTTGAATTTGGCGACGTGCTGCTGGTCGAAAACGACGGCAGCATCAAGGTCGGGAGCCCGCTGGTCGCCAACGCCAAAATCGAAGCCACCGTGGTCGAGAACGACCGGGCAAAGAAGGTCCTGGTCTTCAAGAAGAGGCGGAAGAAGCAATATCGTCGAACTCAGGGTCACCGGCAGGATTACACCGCCGTCCGAATCGACAACATCATCGTCTAGAGGTAGTTATGGCTCATAAAAAAGGAGTCGGAAGTTCACGAAACGGGCGCGACAGCAATTCGCAGCGGCTTGGCGTAAAGCGGTTTGCCGGGCAGCTCGTGACCGGCGGATCGATCCTCGTTCGCCAGCGCGGGACGAAGTTCAAGCCGGGCCTGAATGTCGGCATCGGCAAGGACGATACGCTCTTCGCCAAGATCCCCGGGATCGTGCAATTTCATGACAAGGGCGCGACCGGGAGATTCATCTCGATTCAGCCCGTAGACTAAGAACCACAGAGACACAAAGACAATTCGGGGACAGTGAGCAAATTCTTGTACCTCAGAATTTGCTCACTGTCCCCGAATTGTCTTTGTGTCTCTGTGGTTTTTCTAACCATGTTCATCGACGAAGCCAAAATCACTGTCAAAGCCGGAGACGGCGGCCACGGCTGCATCGCCTTTCGCAGGGAAAAGTATGTCCCGAAGGGCGGCCCAAGCGGCGGTAACGGCGGTCAGGGCGGCAGCGTCTACCTCGTCGCCGACACGCATGAAAACACGCTGCTGAAATTTCGCTTCGATCACACGTTTCGCGCCAAACGCGGAAACCATGGGGAAGGCAGCAATCGCCGCGGCGCCTCCGGCGAGGATCTCGATGTCAGGATCCCGGTCGGCACTGTTGTCTACGATGATGAAACCGGCGAGATGCTTCATGATTTCACCGAGAAAAACGAACGATTTCTGATCGCGCAGGGCGGACGCGGCGGTCACGGAAATGCGTATTACCAATCCGCGATCAATCGCGTGCCGCACAAAGCCCAGGACGGCGCGCTGGGTGAAGAGAAACTCCTCCGGCTCGAATTGAAACTCCTGGCCGACGCCGGCCTTGTCGGCTATCCCAACGTTGGCAAATCGACGTTGATCTCGAGGATTTCCGCAGCCCGACCGAAGATTGCGGATTACCCGTTTACGACCCTTGAACCGCAACTCGGTGTGGTGTCTATAGATGACGGCGAGAAATCGTTCGTCGTCGCAGATATTCCCGGCCTCATCGAGGGCGCGCATCTCGGCCACGGCCTCGGCACGCAATTCCTGCGGCACATCGAACGAACGCGTGTGCTGCTTCACCTGATCGATGTGTCGGTCGAAAATGAGCGTGATCCGGTTGAGGAATTTCAGACGATCGATTCCGAACTCACCGAGCACAACCCCGGCCTCGCGAAGAAGCCGAAAATCGTGGTCGCCGCGAAAATGGATGTCGCCGATCCGAAGAAAGTTCAAAAGCTTCAGCGGTGGTCGAAGAAGAACAAGTTCGAATTCGTGAAGATCTCTTCCGTTACCGGCGAGGGGCTCGACGATCTGAAGCGCGCCGTGTTTGAAAAGCTTCACGCCTCTTTGCCTTAGCGCCCAACTGTTCTATCCTTCCCGACATTATGAACAACAAGCTTGATCGGCGAGAGTTCGTCAAACTGGCTGGAACGGCGCCGTTCACCGCCGCGGCTGCATTTCAACAACAAGCGACAGCGCCGGGACCGGATGCGTCGGAGAGAGATCTTGTCCTCCTGGCGCTCGATGCGGTTCGATCGGCCGGCGCGACTTACGCCGATGTTCGGATCCAGCGCGGCAACACGGAAACGGTTGCGACGCGCGAGCGGCAGATCACGAATGTCAGCAGGAATGAAACGTACGGGATCGGGATTCGCGCGCTGGTCGGCGGTTCGTGGGGGTTCGCAGCAACTCGAGATCTGGCACGCGACGCGGTTGCGGCAACGGCAAAGCAGGCAGCTGCCATCGCAGCCGGCAATGACAAAGTGAATCCTGTCAAAACGGCGCTCGCACCCGTGAGACGCGTTCCGGATGGCCGGTGGATCACGCCGCATGAAATCGATCCGTTCACGATCCCGATCGAGCAGAAAGCCGAGTTGCTCTTCAAGACGAACGAAGAAGCGCTTCGAGTCAAAGGCGTCCGGTTCGTTACTTCGGGAATCAATTCGGTCCGCGACAGTCGTCTGCTCGGAACCACGGAAGGATCGATGATCCAGCAGACGTTTCTGCGAATGAGCCCGAACGTGAATGTCACGGCCGTGTCCGGCGATAACAGCGACTTCCAGACCCGCAGCGCCGCAATGCCTCCGCGCGGCGCCGGCTGGGAGTACATCATCAGCCTTCAACTGAACGAGAACGTCCTGCGATGGGCGGAAGAAGCTGCAGCCAAGCTGACCGCAGCTCCCGCGCAACCGGGACAATGGGATCTCGTACTGCATCCCTCGCACCTGTGGCTCACGATCCATGAATCGATCGGCCATCCGACCGAACTCGATCGTGCGATGGGTTACGAAGCCAATTTCGCCGGCACGAGTTTCCTGTCTCCTCCGGAAAGAGTGCTGAACAAATTCAAATACGGCCCGCCCATGATGAACATCATCGGGAACCGCACCGAACCGGGCGGCTGCTCGACTTGCGGATGGGACGACGAAGGTGTTCCCGCGCAGTCCTGGTCGATCGTGGACAAAGGGATCTTCGTGAATTACCAGACGACGCGCGAAATGGCGTCGTGGATTTCAAATCTGACGAAGATACGCGAAAGCCTCGGCACGTCGTACGGGCAGAACTGGGGATCGATTCCCTTCCCGCGCATGCCTAACGTCAGTCTCCAACCGAACCCGCAGGACCTCAGCGAAGAGGACGTGATTGCCGCGACGAAACGCGGCATTTACATCGAAGGTGACGGGTCATTCTCCATCGATCAACAGCGATACAACTTCCAGTTCGGCGGACAGGTCTTCTGGGAAATCAACAACGGCAAGCGGACGCGCATGCTGCGCGACGTGGCTTACCAGGCCCGCACGCCGAACTTCTGGAATTCGCTGGCGCTGCTCGGCGGCAAGAGCACGTACAAGCTCGGCGCGGCGCTGAACGACGGAAAGGGCCAGCCGCAGCAATCGAACGCGGTCTCACATGGTTGCCCGATCGCGCTCTTTCGAAACGTCAACATCATCAATACGGCATAAGACGGCATAGCCTATGCAATCCAATACATCTAAACGACACGGCCTTTCATCCGACGAGTCGCGCCGCCTGTGCGACAAGATCCTCGGTATGGCGCGCGCCGATCACACGCGCGTGAACGTCAATTCCGGCATCAGCGGATTCACGCGGACGGCGATCAATCGCATCACGACAGCAGGCGAGACGAACAACGTCAACGTGCAGATCACGAGCGTGTTCGGCAAGCGTGTCGCGTCCGTCAATACGAACCGGCTCGACGACGCGTCGCTCGAGCGCGCGGTGCGCGATGCGGAATCGCTTGCGAGGATCGCGCCGGAGAATCCCGAATACCTCCCCGAGCTGGGCGAACAGAAGTACCGGGAAGTCGATGGCTACTACGCGAGCACCGGCGACCTGACAACAGAAGCTCGCGCAAGAGCGGCCGCGCTGGGCATCAAGGCAGCGGAAAGCGCGAAATTCATCGCTTCGGGATTCATCGACGTGAGCGCAGGCTCGGAAGCGGTCGCGACGTCGAACCGCCTCTTCGCATATTCATCGGGCACTGGCGTCGCATCGACACTCACGATACGCACACCCGACGGTCTGTCCTCCGGATGGGCCGGCGACGAAGGCTCCGACTGGAACACGATCGAATCCGATCGCATTGCTGCCGACGCTTTGCGCAAGTGCCGCGAATGGCGCGGCAAGACAGCGCTGGATCCCGGAAAGTACGAAGTCGTTCTCGAACCGGCCGCCGCCGGAATGCTCATGCTGCGGATGCTCGGAACCTTTGATGCGCGCCAGGCCGATGAAGGGCGTTCCTTCTTTTCGAAACGCGGCGGCGGCAACCGCGTCGGCGAAAAGCTGTTCGACGAACGCGTGACCATCATCAGCGATCCGGCTGAGAAAAACGCCGAAACCAGTCACTTCACCGGCGCCGGCATGCCTGTTCAGCGTGAAGCGTGGGTCGAGAAGGGTGTCCTGAAGTCGCTGGCCTATTCCCGGTTCTGGGCCATGAAACAAGGCGTGGCGGCGAAGCCAGGTCCGTCGAATTTCATCATGTCCGGCGGCGACGCGTCGGTCGAAGACCTGATCAAGTCCGTGAAGCGCGGCGTCCTGATCACACGCTTCTGGTACATTCGGCCGCTCAACCCTCGCATCATTTCGTTTACCGGGCTGACGCGGGACGGCACGTTCCTGATCGAGAACGGAAAGGTGGCGCGGCCTGTGACGAATTTCCGGTTCAATCAGTCGCTGACGGAACTGCTGGCGAATGTGGAAATGCTTGGCCGGCCCGTCCGGGTCTCGGCCGACGAGAGCAGTTCGACAGGAACGCCGGTGATCGTTCCGCCGATCAAGGTGAAAGACTTCGAACTTGCGAGTGTGAGCGACGCGATTTAATCCAGCGATGATATGCTGACTTTTCAAATGAAAACGATGAAGACAACCGCATATACGTCCTATTTAGACACTACTCCCATCGGTCAGGGCCTCGTTGCCGCAGAAACTCTTGAAGAAGGAGCAACGGTCGAACATCTCGACGGCCGTGTTGTTCCCTACAACAGGATTCCGGAAGCCGACATCCGCAACGCGTTCGAAATCGACGATGACAAGTGGATGGTGCCGCAATCCGATGCGCGCTGCCTGAATCACTCGTGCGATCCGAATTGCTACATCTCCGGGAAGCTCGACGTCGTCACGCTGCGCAAGGTTCTCAAGGGCGAAGAGCTGACGATCATGTATAACGATGTGACCATCGAAAAGTACATGAGCCGCGGCTCGACGCTGCCGAAGTGGGATGATCGCCGCAGCTTCGACTGCCGATGCGGCACTCCGAAATGCATTGGGCGTGTCGACCGGTATGTCGTTCCCGTGCCGTCGAACCCCAACTCCAACGGTGTTCGCATGGGAGTCGTCGAAGGTCGCGGCCGCGGCATGTTTGCCGTTCGAAAATATCTCAAGGGAGAACTGATCGAGCGAGCGCCGGTCGTGGCGATCGATGAAAAGAAGTGGCCCAGTGCCGCGAAGACGATTCTTTCGGATTACGGCTTTGACTGGGGCGAAAAGGACGAGCACGCGGCGATAGCCATGGGATACATCTCGATCTACAACCACTCGTATTCGCCGAACGCGCAACTGGAACAGATGCTGGACGAGTTGATGATGGAGATCATCGCGATCAAAGACATCGAAGCCGGCGAAGAGATCACGATCAACTACAACGGTGAGCCCGAGAGCCAGGATCCGCTTTGGTTTACGCAGCGGGAAAAGCGGCCTCGAAGCGTGAGGAAGAGGAAACGGGCGTAGTAAATTCGTCTCCGTGCTAGAATCCCCCTCGGAACATGAGGATTGCGATATTGGGCGGAACTTTTGATCCCGTCCATAACGGACATCTCGCCGCAGCACAATCGGTATCGGAAACTTTCCAGGTCGATGAGGTCCACTTCGTTCCGGCCTTTTCTCCTCCGCACAAACAATACAAAGGAATAACGTCACCCTTTCATCGTTTTGCGATGCTGGCGCTGGCGACCGTTTCCATAGACCAGTTTCGGACGTCTACAATAGAAGTGGATGCCCTGGAGCGGCGCTATACGGTCGAGACTCTTGACGCCATGAAGCGCGCATATCCGGGCGTAGAGCTGCTCTTCATTATCGGAACCGACATGTACCAGGAAATTGAAACCTGGAAGAGTTTCCGCAGGCTGTTCGAGCTGGCCCATCTGGTGATCGTCAACCGTCCGGGCCATCCATTCCGCGAGGATGTTGCGCCCTATCAGACGATCGCTGAAAAACAGGTCGTGACATTGCCTCGTGAATCGACTGTCTTTTATTTACCGTTCGTCCAGCAGCCGATCTCTTCGACTGAAATCCGGCAGGAATGCAAACGCGGATTGCCGGTGAACCAATGGCTGCCCGCGAACGTATGGAGTTACATTGAAAAAAACAAGCTCTATTCTTAACGAAAAAGGAGAACAAGAACACCCGTTGATGCAAAAAGAAAATCAATTATCCGAAGCGATCGAAGCGGCCCTCGACAAGAAAGCCCAGGACGCGATAGTTCTCGAACTGGGCGACATTTGTTCCTTCACCGATTCATTCCTCATCTGCACCGGAACGTCGACACGCCACAACCAGACCATTGCGGATCACATCCAGGAAACCCTGAAGAAGCAGGGCGCGCGCCCGCTTCATGTCGAAGGACACTCCGAAGGCGAATGGATCCTTATGGACTACTTCGATTTCGTGGTTCACATTTTTTCTGCGCGCGCGCGCGAATTCTACGATCTGGAGCGCCTGTGGCGCGCCGGGAAGCGACACGATGCCCGTGATTTGATCGGACAACGCGCGCTCTAGAAAAACATTGCGGCCCCTGGCGTCTGGCGGTTACGGATGAAGTTGCGCTTGGTCTGGGTTGGCAAGACGAAAAGCCCGCAACTCGCCAGCCTGTGCGACGATTACGCCGGGCGTATTCGTCACTTCCTGCCGCTGGAAATCAGCGACGTCAAAGAACCGAAACTCGCCGGCGCGTTCGACTCCTCGGATCGACTGATCGCGCTGGACCCGAACGGAAAATCATGGTCGTCGGAAGAGTTCGCGAAATTCATTCAGCAGCATATGACGTCGGATCCGCGGCGGCTGACATTCGTGATCGGCGATTATGCCGGACTACCGACGGAAATAAAAAAGCGGGCTGAACGGCAATGGTCGCTCTCCGAGCTCACGTTCACGCATGACCTGACGCGCGTTTTGCTGCTCGAACAAATTTATCGGGCGCTTTCGATCATTCACAATTTTCCTTATTCGAAATAACGATCGATTTGGCTATACTGATCCCGCCCTTTGCGTTTCCCCAAACGCGCTTTGCTCGATCACATTCTCAATCTCCTGTTACCAGTCACGTGTGTCCAATGTCACGCTCAAGTTCCGGAGCGCAGGTGGGGAGGAGCATGTCCAAAATGCTGGTCGAGCCTGGTGCCGCTCGATCCTCCGTTCTGCTCGAAATGCGGAGAACCCGCGCCCGCCATTGAAGGACTCTGCGGGATGTGCATCAAAGGCGAGCACGCATTCGATTTCGGCCGATCCGCCCTTCTCTTTACGCGAACGCTTCGCGAGATCATTCATCATCTGAAGTACTCCGATCGCGTGTCGCTCGCAAAACCACTGGGGGACATTCTCAAGGAATGCCTGGAACGCGAAGCCTTCACCGGCGATCTCGTCATCCCCGTGCCGCTGCATCGCTCGCGTGAACGCCGTCGCGGATTCAATCAGGCTGAATTGATCGCACAGAGGCTCGGCCGCCCGATGGCGCCGCGACTGCTTCGGCGTCGTAAGAACACACCGAGCCAGACGGGCTTGAGCCGAAGTGAACGCAAGCGCAACCTCGCAGGCGGATTCGAAGTGGTCGGTGAAGTGAAAGGAACCGTGATCGTCGTCGACGACGTTTACACGACCGGCTCGACCATGAATGAAATCGCGCGCACGCTCAAGCGCGCGGGCGCGGAGCGCGTTGAAGTATTGACTGCGGCGAGGGTAGCTAACGATCTCTACTGGGCGGAGGAAACCGGCATCGCGACCGGCGATTCGATAACCCAATGAGACGTACTTTCCAGCAACTGGGCCACAAAACGTGTATGCAGAGCGTGACCGGCGCGATCCGCGACAAGTCGTCCCAGGACCGGCTGGCCGATCAATGCGAAGTCGCCGAGAAGGTCGAGCACTTTGTGCCGCACGAACTCGTCGCGAAAGCGCAGCGACGTGTCGTTGAGCATGCCGGTCTCGGTCAGCACGATTGCATTCTCGAGCGACCCGCCGCGAATCAGACCCGCGGCCTGCATCTTCTCGATTTCGTGATAGAACCCGAACGTTCGCGCGGGCGCGACGCTGTCCGCATAGTTCGACCCGGTGAACTTCACCGAGAGGCTCTGCTGCCCGATCAATGGATGCGGAAAATCGATGTCGTACTGAATCGAAAACGTGTCCGATGGGTAAATGCCGAGCGTCTTTCCGCCCTCGCTCAAGACAAACTCTTTCACGATGCGCATGTAGCGCCGTGGTTTCTTTTGATCCTTGATGCCGGCTCGCATGATTGCTTCCGTATATGGAAGCGCGCTGCCGTCGAGGATCGGCACTTCGAAGTTGTCGAGCTCGATATACGCATTGTCGATGCCGACACCGTACAGGGCCGACAGCAGATGCTCGACAGTCGAAATCCAAACGCCGCGGCTCATCAGCGTCGTGGCATAGGCGACGCGAGCCACCGAAGCGACATCGGCTCGAAGCTGAAAATTATCGAGATCAATGCGCCGGAAGATGATGCCCTTGCCGGCAGGCGCAGGAAGGATTCGAAGCGTCGCGTGCGCGCCGGTGTGCAGCCCAACTCCAGAAAACTCGATCCCCGCGGCGATCGTCCGCTCGTGCATAAGGCACCGACTAAGCAATTCACTGGCCGATTTCCGTCGCTCGTAACCTTAAGAACTTACAAACCAAACGCGGCGACAAACCGTGTACATTTGTGCACAACTGTATGCTAAAGCACCCACTTTTTCTGATCATCGACGGCATGTCGCAAGCATACCGGGCGTACTTCGCGATTCGCGGCCTCTCGACGACCCATGGTTTGCCGACGAACGCGGTGTACGGATTCGCGATCATGCTGAAGCGGGTCCTCGAAAAGTATCCGCCCGACTACATCTGTGTTGCCCTCGACAGTCCCCAGCCGACCGCGCGTCATGCTCAATACGACCTCTATAAAGCGCAGCGCAAGAAGATGCCCTCCGATCTCGCGCAGCAGATGCCGTATCTGCGAAAGTTCTGCCACGCGATGAGGATTCCCGTCCTCGCGATTCCTGGCCAGGAAGCCGACGACATCATTGCAACCGTATCCGTACAGGCCCTGGAAAAAGGTCTTTATCCGGTCGTCGTCACTCTCGACAAGGATCTGTACCAATTGGTCGACACCATTGTCATTCTGAACACATCTAAAGACGACCTGATCGTCGACCGGGAAAAGGTCCACGAGCTCTTCGGCGTGTCGCCCGAGCAGATTCCCGATTTTCTCGCTCTGTGGGGAGATTCGTCCGACAACATTCCCGGCGCGCCGGGCATCGGCGAAAAGACCGCTCGAGATCTGATCCAGAAGTTTGGTTCGCTCGACGCGGTCCTCGACCGCGCGGCAGAAGTGACGAACGCGAAGCAGCGTGCGTCGCTGACGGACAACCGGCAGCAGATTCTGCTGAGCAAGCAACTCGTCACCATCGACACGAAGGTGCCGATCGAAGTGAACTGGGAAGACTTCAAGGTCCAACCGCCCGATCGCGCGACGTTGATGCCGTTGCTGAAGGAGCTGGAATTCACAGGCCTGATCAAGGAATACCTGCCGCCTGAAACGGGTCCGGCCATTGAAGTCACACGAACTGAAGCGCTGCCGCCTGTCGCCGATCGCGTCGTTTTCGATATTCGTGACGACCGGGTGTCGTTGTGGACTGGAGAAGGCCCGGTGTGGAGCGTCCCGTTGGACGATCGCATTTCTCCGCTTCTCATGAATCGGTCCGTGCTCAAGATCACTTACGACCTGAAGGAAGCCATGCTCAAGCTGCGCCGTCACGGCCTGTATATCGCGCCGCCGTACGATGATCCGCTGCTTATGGCTTATCTCCTCTTTCCCAATCGCGGAAAGTACGAACTGGCCGACGTTGTATTCGACCTCATGGGACAGACGGTCACGCCCGAAGAAGAACGCACGCCGTGGATCGATCGACTGCTGAAGGAACTGGCGCCGCGCGTGGAGCAGGAAACCCGCGAGCCATACCATGACATCGAATTACCGCTGTCGCCGGTGCTGGTGGAGGTGGAACAGGCGGGCCTGAAGATCGATGTCGCGGTGCTCGAGCGCATGTCTCATGAAATGGGAACGCAGCTCGACGACCTCACACGCCGGATCTATTCAATCGCAGACTGCGAGTTCAACATCAACTCGCCGCGCCAGCTCGGCGAGATCCTCTTCGACAAACTCAATCTGCCGCGGCCGCGCAAGCTTCGCAACTCGAAACAGTATTCAACCGCTGCGGAGGTACTTGAAGAGCTTGCCGAGAAGCACGAACTGCCGCGCGTGATGCTGGAGTATCGGCAGCTTTCGAAATTCAAATCGACGTACATCGATGTGATTCCGAACCTGATCGATCCCGGGAGCGGCCGGCTCCATACGTCGTTTCATCAGGCCGCGGCGTCGACAGGACGCCTCTCGAGCAGCAATCCGAATCTGCAGAACATTCCCGTGCGCGCCGATCTCGGACGCAAGATCCGCGGCGCGTTCATCGCGGAAGAAGGATCGTGGTTTGTCGCGGCCGACTATTCTCAGGTCGAACTTCGCATCCTCGCGCACCTTTCGGGCGACGAGCGGCTCGCTGAAGCGTTCTCAGCAGGTGAAGACATCCATCGCCGGACGGCCGCAGCCGTGCTCGGCCTGCCCATCGACGCGGTGACGTCCGCGCAACGCGCGCGCGCGAAGGCCGTGAACTTTGGAATCGTATACGGACAGACGCCGTTCGGGCTGGCGCAGCAGCTCGGCATCAGTCCGGAAGAGGCGGCGGATTTCATCGCGAAATACTTCGAGCAGTACCGGGGCGTGCAGCAGTACATCGAGAGCTGCCTCAGTCATGCTCGGGATACGGGAATCACTCGAACGCTGTTCGGTCGCATCCGCCAGCATCCTGAAATCAATTCCCGCAACGGCACGCGTCGCGGCATGGCGGAACGCACCGCCATCAATTCACCGATTCAGGGGACCGCGGCGGACATTATTAAGATCGCGATGATCCGAATTTCCGCCGAACTCCACCAACAGAAGCTTCGCACTCGCATGGTGCTGCAGGTTCATGACGAGCTGATCTTCGAGGTCCCCGAAGACGAACTCTCGATTCGCGAGACCATTCGCGAAACGATGCAGGACGTCGTGAAACTGAACGTCCCGCTGACGGTTGACGTGAAACAGGGGAAAACCTGGGAGCGGTTGGAATAGCACCGTTTTCCCCGCGATTGACTTGCCTTCACGTAGGGGTGTAAAACGCTTTGGCAGCCTTAAAACCGATGAGCACTCAGGTTTCACCCCAGGACGACCCGATTTACCCGTTTCGTCAGGCATTCCTCAAGGCCGCAAAAGCGGGCGACGTCGACGCGCTCGTCGCTCTGGCCGAAGAGGACATCGTTTGTATGTCTCCGAACGACACCACCGTATATGGAAAATCGGAATACCGCGCGTGGTGGGAAGAATACTTTCAGTACTTTCGGATCACGGCCTTCAACGAGCCCGAACGGTCCGTGGTGGTCAATGGCGATCATGCAACCGAACATTCCGCATACATGATCGCGGTCGTTCCGACCGACGGCGGCCAGTCGCGAATGCGCGACGACGGACGCGCGCTGGTGATCTGGAGACGGCAGTCGGACGGTTCATGGAAAATCTGGCAGATGTTGTGGAACAGCACGAAACCGATCGGCATCGGAACGAATCGATATATGTCGCGTTTGATGCAAAAAAAAGCGCGCCAGCCTCGGTGATCAGGGTGAAGGAATGAGCAAAACACCTCCGGCCATCCCTCAGGAACGAGTTTTGAAAGCGTCGATCTCGGGTGATGTGGACCTCCTCCTTTCACTGTTCACCGACGACGCCATCGTCATGCCCCCGAACGACACGACCGTTTTCGGAAAAGAAGAAATCCGCGCCTGGTGGCAGGAGTATTTCTCGTTTTTCCGCGTTACAACGTCGGTTGAGACAGAACGTGAAGTGACATACGCGGGCGATCAGGCTTTCGATCGCGCCGCCTTCTCCGTCACGATCGTCCCTCAGCAGCAGGGCGCCCGCATCGCCGACGACATTCGAAGCCTCACCGTCTGGCGCCTCGGTTCCGATGGCGAATGGAGAATCTCCCACCAGATCTGGAACAGCACGAAACCTGTCGGCTCCGGCACGAATCGCTACATGACCCGCATGCTCCAGAAAAAAGGAGTGCGCGGCACGTCATCCTGAAGGCCCGAGCCCCGTTGGCGTTGACAACGTTTTCAACCGCCCCGTATCATCTCTGTATTCGTCTTCGGGTGCGTAGCTCAGTTGGAATGAGCGCTACCTTGACACGGTAGAGGTCATCGGTTCGATCCCGGTCGCACCCATTGTTCCCATCTTTAGTCACTTCAAAGGACCTGTCACATCAAGCCCATCTGATTTGCAATCGCTCTGAGTCGGGAATCACTTCTAAGACTGTCGAATCGGGGATCAGCGTTCAATGAGATAAGCTCGAAGCAACGTTCTTCCTGAACCTTGACGAGACATTCGAAGGCGCGGTCTGCCTCATCCAGAGCAAAGTGAATCATCGCCGGCTCGAAAGGCGAAACGTATCGCTGAGTGGACAATTCCAATATTTCTCGAAGGACCTGCTTTGCCTGCGATGATTTCCCGGCGAGCGCGAATACCCGGCCCAGGGCGCCTCGCAAACATGCGGCTGTCGTTGACGAGTTGAATGCCGCGCTGGAAGGCGGCAATGGACTCGTCAAGATCTCCCAGCTGCTCCTGAACCAAACCGAGAATCCAATACGTGCCGCTGAAATAAGGATCGCGCTCGATCGTCCGGTCGCATTGTTCCAGCGCCTCGTCGAATTCACGGCGGTAGTAGTACACGCGTGCAATGTCTCTAAAGATGATGGTCGAAACGGGATCCAGCGTTTGCGCCAGAAGAATCTCATTAAGGGCGTCGTGTTTCCGGAAAATCAGCTGAGACTTCTTTGGGAATTCTCAGAGCTGTGAGCGGGCCGCTAAAAACGTGAGGCCACTCAATCCCAGCCTTCCCAGCAGAAAGTGGGACTGTTTTTCTCCTTTTTGCCGACACAGGTCCTTGAGCGGTTTTCCTTGCTGCTCGCGGTCCGCAAGATTAGAGTCGCCGAAAACGAGGTATCGAAATGCGTTTCACACTTGCAATCGCTTTTCTAGCTTTGGTTTTTGCCGGTTCTGTCGCGTCTCGAACCATGGGGCAGAGTGAGAACACAGATGTGTCGATTCTGTCGGAGACCCGTGGCTACGATTTTGGCTCCTATGTCACAGGCGCCCTGAAGGCCATTCGAACAAAGTGGTACTCATCGATTCCAGACGCGGCTCGTAAAGGAACTGTCGGTCGCGTGGCAGTGGGAATCGTTATCTCTCGCGATGGAACGGTTCGTGACGTCTGGCTGGCTGAGACTTCAGGCAATGATTCGCTGGATCAAGCAGCAGTGGCCGCGGTCCAGTCGTCCACCCCTCTTGTCGCACTACCGGCTGACTTTACCGGTGATCGTTTGGTTATACGAGTTCGGTTCTTCTATAACCTGAGATAAGCATGCATATGAAAGCTCTCCTGCCGATTGCCATTCTTGTCTTGCTGAGCATTGGCGCAGCCGCGCAGCAAAAAGCCGAGAAGAACAACATGGAACTGGTCGGCTATAACGACCTGCAGGCTCGGAGCGCCTACCAGCCGACGATTCACCGGCAGGGTCAGCGATGGATCGCATACGTTGGCCACCATGGTGGCTCGCAGCCGAATCCGCTGACGGGAAAGCAGGAAAACAACGGGACGTCGATCATCGATGTCACCGATCCGAAACAGCCGAAATACGTGGCGCACATCCCTGGCGAACCCGTGGCATCCGGCCCCGGCGAATCCGGCGGAGCGCAGATGACACGAATATGCGACGGCAGCCAACTGCCACGCGCGGATAAGAACAAGGTGTATCTGCTGCGCAGCTTCGGCAACTCCTCGCATGAGGTTTGGGATGTCGCCGATCCCGCGAAACCCAACCGCGTGACTGTCGTCGTCAGCGGGTTACGCGACACACACAAGAGTTGGTGGGAATGCGATACCGGCATTGCCTTTCTTGTTTCCGGAGTACCGGACTGGCGCACGCGTCGCATGTCGCAGATTTACGACCTGAGCGATCCGTCCGAACCGGTGTTCATCCGCAACTTCGGATTGCCCGGCCAGCAGCCCGGCTCGATAGGCTCTGTGCCGACGGACCTGCATGGAGCCATCTCCACTGGACCAAAGGGCAATCGTTTGTACTTTGGGTACGGCACCAGCACCAACGGCATCGTGCAGATCATCGACCGCGAAAAGCTGCTCAAGGGGCCGAAGGATCCCACCGAAGCGAATCTCCTTTATCCGCAAATCGCGCGAGTGGACCTGCCGCCGGATATGGGCGCGCACACGGCATTCCCGGTGCTGGGCATGCAGCTGGACGAGTTTGCGAAACAAAAGCCGACTCCGGGCTCTCCAGCTGCCGCCGGAGTGGAACATGATCACGGAGGTCCCGCGGCACCGCAGGGAATCCAGGCACATCGGGATTTTGTGATGGCCGTCGGCGAAGCCCTCGCGAACGAGTGTCTGGAGAGCCGGCAGATGGTACGAGTGCTCGATATCACGACCGAATCGAAACCTTTCGGCATCGCATCGTGGACCGTCCCGGAGTCGAGCGGCAATTTCTGCAACCGCGGCGGCCGATTCGGCACGCACTCATCAAACGAGAACTCCACGCCGATCTATTACGGGCGGGTGCTCTTCCTTGCTCACTTCAATGCCGGCGTTCGCGCCCTCGATATCCGTGATCCGTTGCAGCCCAGGGAAATCGGTTACTACGTCCCGGCGATCACGGAAAAGACGGATCGGCGGTGCATCGGAACGGGCGCGGAGCAACGGTGCAAGATCGCGATCCAGACGAACAATGTCGAGGTGGATGACCGCGGCTACATCTACGCCGTGGACCGCGCCAATACAGGTATGCACATCCTGGAGCTCACAGGAGCGGCGCGGAAAGCAGCGAATTTCAGATAAAGGATTTCACGAAATCGGTTTTTCTCTGGTGAGGTGTCTACAATGAGACCACGAATCGTACTCTTCATTTCGATAGTGACGTTTTGCGCTGTGTGGGTCTTTGCGCAGGTCCGGGAATTTCGACCTGTCACGGAGGCGATGCTGAGGAATCCGGCGCCGGGCGACTGGTTGAACTGGAGACGCACGGACAACGCCTGGGGCTATAGCCCGCTGGATCAGGTCAACCGGCAGAATGTGAATCAGCTTCAGCTCTCGTGGTCATGGGCGATGGACGACACCGGGGCAAATGAAGCGACTCCGCTTGTTTACGACGGGATCATGTATCTGCCGAATCCGCGCGGCGTCATTCAGGCGTTGGATGCTGCGACCGGCGATTTGATCTGGCAGTACCGGCCTCAGATCAACCGTCCTCCTGCTCCTGCGCCTGCACCGGCGGCCGGGCGCGGAGAGCAGACCGCCATTCCACGCCTTGCCCAAGGCAATGCCCCAGCCGGTGACGGCCGGGGCATTCAGAGAAATGTCGCCATCTACGGCGACAAGATTTTTGCCGCGACGGGCGACGCGCGCATCCTTGCCATCGATGCGCGGACAGGGAAGCTGGTGTGGGAAACGAGGGTCGCCGATCCTCAATTGGGATATGAGTACACCTCCGGACCAATCGTCGTACGCGGAAAAGTCATCGCAGGAATCACCGGATGCTCGCGCTACAAAGACGACGTCTGTTTTATTACCGGACATGATGCGGCCACCGGAAAAGAACTCTGGCGGACGTCCACCATCGCCCGGCCCGGTGAACCGGGCGGCGACACATGGGGCGATCTGCCGCTGACCTTCCGTGCCGGCGGTGACGCGTGGATATCCGGCAGCTACGACCCGGAAACCAATCTCATCTATTGGGGCACGGCACAGGCAAAGCCATGGGCTCGCGTCGTACGAGGAACCGACGGCGATGCGCTCTACACCAATTCGACACTCGCGCTCGATCCGGACACGGGAAAAATGAAGTGGTACTACCAGCACCTTCCAGGCGAAACCCAGGACATGGATGAAGTATTCGAGAACATCCTCGTCGATGTTGCAGGGCGCAAGTCGCTCTTCAAGATGGGCAAGCTCGGAATCCTCTGGCAGCTGGATCGAATCACCGGCCAATTCATTCGCGCGGCGGACCTCGGATATCAAACGATCGTTCAGGTCAATCAACAAACGGGCAAAGTCACATACCTTCCCGGCAAGATTCCCCAAATCGGCGTCGAGGTCGACTTTTGTCCAAGCACCGCAGGATTCAAAAGCTGGCGTGCGATGGCCTTCAGTCCGCAAACGAATGCGTTCTACATTCCCATCAATCTTAACTGCGAAAAGGGGACATTTGGCGCTGTCGAAAAAGTCGTCGGGCGAGGCGGAACCGGTCCGGTGGGTCGCACGGATTACAAACATCCCGAATCCGGCGGCAACCTCGGTGAGTTTCTCGCAATGGACATGCGAACCGGAAGAGTCTTGTGGCGACAGCGAATGCCCTCGCCATCCAACACGGCAGCGCTCGCAACAGCCGGCGGCGTCGTGTTTGGCGGCGACTGGGATCGCTACATGTACGCGTACGATGCTTCGACGGGGAAGATTCTCTGGAAAACCCGCCTGCCCACTTCCGCTCAGGGATTCCCGATTACGTATCTGGCAAAGGGCAAACAATACGTTGCGATGCCGGCGGGCGTCGGTGGCGGCAGTTGGTCCACGCTCATCGCGCCGGAATTGGCACCTGAAATCCGGAGACCCAATTCCGGCAACT